>Ga0315279_10003823_pt1 | contig 20661 bp, 16 predicted proteins | sample YL17G06_20_MG_FD_203694 | JGI IMG/M metagenome (GOLD analysis project Ga0315279, IMG submission 203694) | Sediment microbial communities from Yellowstone Lake, YNP, Wyoming, USA - YL17G06_20 | ecosystem: Environmental > Aquatic > Freshwater > Lake > Sediment | place: USA: Wyoming | collected... | reverse complement strand
CCACGATGCCGCGGTGAAGCGGCACGAGATGCTTCGGCAGGGCACGCGGCCGGAGGACGTCGCCGCCGCGAAGGCGACGGTCGAGCAGCGCGCGGGTGACCTTGCATCGGCGCGCGCCGCCGTCGCACGCGCACGGGTGAATCTCGACTATGCCACGGTCGTCGCCCCGTTCGACGGGTTCGTCGTGCGGCGCTGGCTGTACCCGGCGGCGACGGTGAGCCCTGGCACGCCGGTGCTCACGCTCCTCGACCCGGCGACTCTGTACATCTCGGCGAACGTGAAGGAGACGGAGGTCGGCGACGTCCATGTCGGCAATCGGGTGGACATCTCCGTGGACGCGTACCCCGGTCTCACGCTGCGAGGCCGAGTCGAGCAGATCCTCCGGGCGACCAATTCGCAGTTCAGCCTGATCCCTGCCCAGGGCGCGAGTGGGACGTTCATCAAGGTGACGCAGCGTGTGCCGATCCGCGTCGCGATCGACGGCTCGACGGACCATCCACTGAGCCCCGGCCTGTCGGTGGAGCTGAAGATCCGCAAGGGTTCCTTCAACAGCCCCAGGACGGCGATGAACGGCCATGACTGACGGACAGCCGGGCGGCAACCACCGATGGATGGTGCTGGGCATCATCATGCTCGGCACGTTCATGGCCATCCTCGACAGCAGCATCGTGAACGTGGCGCTGCCGCACATGATGGCCGCGTTCGGGGTGACCCGCGACGAGATCGAGTGGGTGGCGACGGCGTTCATGCTGGCCACCGCCGTCGCGATGCCGATCGTCGGGTGGCTCGTGAGCCGGGTAGGACACAAGGCGCTCTATCTGACGGCTCTCGCGCTCTTCACGGGCGGTTCCGCGCTCTGCGCGTTCTCGTGGAGCTACAACACGCTGGTCGGCGCGCGGGTCATCCAGGCCCTTGGGGGCGGCGCCATGCAGCCGGTCGGCATGGCCATCGTCGCGGACCTCTTCGAGCCACAGGAGCGAGGCCGCGCGCTCGGCGTGTGGGGCACCGGCATCATGGTCGGCCCCGCGCTCGGTCCGACGCTCGGCGGCTACCTGACCGACACCTTCAACTGGCGCGTCATCTTCTCGGTGAACCTGCCCATCGGCGTCCTTACGTTCCTCGCGGGCCTGGCCATCATGCGGGCCGAAGGGATGGAGCATCGCCGTCGCATTCCGTTCGACATCTGGGGCTTCATCACCCTCGCCCTCGCGCTCATCTCGGGCCTCGTCGCGCTCGCGAACGGCGCCGAGAAGGGCTGGAGCTCGACCTACATCGTCACCTGCCTCATCCTGACGGTGATCGGCCTCGTTCTCTTCATCGCGATCGAGCAGGAAGTGGACCACCCTCTCCTCGACTTTGCGCTCTTCCGCTACCGCAACTTCACCCTCAGCATCGTGCTCGCGGTCTTCCGATCCGTCGGCCTGTTCGGCGGCGTGTTCCTCCTGCCGATCTTCCTCCAGACTATCGTCGGCTACACGACGATCCAGACCGGGCTCTGGATGATGCCTGGCGCCGTCGCCGTGGGGATCACGATGCCCTTCGCCGGGAGACTCGCAGACCGCTACGGCCCGCGATGGCTCGTCACCGTGGGCGTCCTCGCAACCGTGACCTCGCTCCTCCTCTATGGCAACCTCGACCCGCTGTCCAGCGCGACGATGATCATCGGCCCGCAGGTGCTCCGCGGGATCGGCCTCGCGCTCATGATGGCGCCGCTCCTCTCGGCGGCACTGAACGCGGTGCCAAGGGCCCAGGTCGCCACCGCATCGAGCTTCCTCAACGTCGCGCAGACGGTCGGCGGCTCATTCGGCATCGCCGTCCTCAACTCGTACGTCACGAACTCGATCCAGCGGCATGCCGTCGACGAAGGCGGGCAGTTCGCCGTGCAGTCCACCAACTACGCGCGGGTTGCCGCCCGCCTGTCGGGCCTGGTCATCCACAGCCCGCGCCAAGCCGAGCTGCCATCGCAGCTCAAGGGCGCGGTATTCTCGGCCCGCACCATCATGCAGCGCGCCTCGGTGCTCGGCTTCGACAACGGGTTCGTCGTCGCCGCGATCATCCTATCGCTCGGCCTACCGCTTGCCCTGTTGCTCAAGCCCGCCGAGCATCACGTCGGCGGAGGCGCGCCGCCCCCCGCGTCGGACTCCGGGTCGACCGCTGCGGCCGAGACAGCGTAGCACGCGAGGCTCGCGCCCGAGGCACCGCCGAGGCCGACATCGTGCCGCAGCGGGAGGATGGCGGCCGACATCGCGCGTGCGAAGGGCTGCTCTTCCGACCCGCCCAAGTTGGCCCGCTCATATCCGGGCGACCGCCGACCATACGACCGCCATGGCCGCCAGGTGGACCGCGATGCCAAGCGCGGCGAGGCCGCGCATCGCGTTCGGCCCGATACGGCCGGTAACGACGGCCGTGCTGCGACGGGGACTCGCACGGGCCTCCCCGTCGTATCCGACAGGCGGGCGTCGTGTACGTGCTTCCGGGCAGCCGTGGACAGAAGCCCCGCGATCGTCGGACGCGCCCAGGACGCAATCGACCCGGCGCAGGGCGCCCGGCGCCCGGCGTCACAGCACGAACACCGCCTTGAGCGCCACCCGCCCGGTCCACGTATCCGCGCTCGGGTCACCGATGATCAGGTACAGGTCCATGCCGCGGCGGACGACCTGCTGGAAGGTCGCGTAGCCGTTCACCCCGTCGTGAGTGGAGATGACGCGGCCGCTGATGGCGCGCTCGGTCGTGAGGTCGTACTGCATCGTCCCGACGAGCTGGTACTGGCGCTCGACGCCTCCCGTCGAGTCGCTCGGGTGGCCGATCGGGAAGTCGCGCCTCCGGTACTGCGCGCGCACGCTGCTCGTCAGCGCCCGGACAGGCCGGAACGCCTGCTCGATCCAGACGAGCAGGTAGTCGGCGTCCTCCACCCTGCCGTACGTCGCGCCGACCTGGCCTGCGGTGAAGAGCCGGTCCTGCAGCCACCCGAACGTCTCCGTGGCGGTCCGGTCGTGGTACGGCGGCCGGTGCGTGTCCTCGATGTAGGTCCCGAGGACGATGCCGGGGTACAGCGTCACGTCGCTGGACAGGCTGAGGACGCCTTGGTAGAGGGCGTCGTCGAACCGTGTCGCGCGCTGGAAGTCCAACCAGAGGCCCCAGTCCTTGAGGTACCGCCGGTCGTGCTCGCGCTCGTAGCCGATGCGGCCCGAGATGTCGCGCAGGTCGGCCTCCTCCGTCTGGAAGCCCCCGTCGATCGTGATGAAGTCCTTGCTGATCAGTCGCACCTGGATCAGCCCGCCGAAGTTGGCGTTCGCGGGATTCCGGTCCCAGCTCGCTTCGAGATCCCACCCCGTGGGCAAGCCGCTCGTCCGGGCGAGCCCGCCCTGGAGCGTGAAGGTGTCGGTCCCGCGGCGGCCCATGCGGGTCTTCACCGCGTCCGACACGACCATGAGGTTGTCCCGCGCCTGTGGGGTATCCCGCTTGGTCACGGACCCGGGCGGGCCGTGTCGCCAGACGAACCCGTTCGTGATGCCGAAGCGGTTCGCGGGCTGCCAGTACCACTGGCCCGCCATGTGGTTCGTCTTCCGGCGATCGTACGTCTCGATGATGCCGAACCGGTGGTTTTCGCCGACTTCGCCGACGGCCTTTGCGCCGCCATAGACCTCGCCGATGCGGTTCGTGTAGAACATCCACGACTTCGGCAGGTAGCCGCGATTCTCGGCGAAGAACGGCCGATTGTCGCCCCGGAGCCGCTCCGTGTACGAGAAGTCGAGGCCGAGGATCTCGTTCTCGACGTTCTGGAAGTCGGGATGGACGGTGCCGACGAGCTTGATGCCGCTCGGGCTCGTCCACTTCGCGTCGACGCCGAGGGAGCCGTCCGACCGAATGCGCCGGCCGCCGACCGAGTCGCTGCTGGTGCCGTGCAGTCTGTCGAACGTCCCCTCGCCGACCGCGTACGGCATGATCCGCGGTCGCTGCCGTTGGGCGGGGAAGACGACGCCGTTCCAGTCGCCGAGCTTCGTCCGGTCCCATGTCGCGCCGAGGTTCGGCCAGAGGACGCGCTCCTGCGTGCGGGGAACCCTCCGCGCCGACGAGATGCCGACGACGCGCGGCCCGCCCGGGCGATTGAAGATCCGCATCGGGATCGCCACCTCGACCGTCCATCCGAGCGAGTCGATCCGCGCGACGGCCCGCCAGTCGCCGCGCCACTCGACTTTCGCCGCGGCGCCGTCCGGGAAATCCTCGCTCTGCGTGCCGCGCGGCGTGACCCGGAACACGATCTCGCCGCCGGTGACGTGCTGATTGTCCACGTCGAAGCCGATCGAGATGTAGTCGTCGCTCATCACGTCCCCGCCGCGACGCGTCTGGTCCATCCGCACGCTGCCGGGCTCCCGGTCGTACATGCGGCCTGCCCAGTAGATGCACGAGTCGTCGTACGCGAGCCAGAGGATCGTCCGCTCGGTCGGGTAGCGGTCGAGGTTCGGGACGTAGAAGTCGTCGAGCTGAGGCGCGACCTTCCAAGCCGCATCGTCGAGGATGCCGTCGAGGACAGGCGGCGCGGGCGCGCGAACCGGCGCGATCAGAGGATGATCCGTGGTCGTCGTGTCCACGCCGTGCTCGGCGCCCGCCATGGTCGCCGCGAACAGGAGCCCAAGCACGGCCGTGAGCGTGCCGATGCGCGCCTTCGCCTCGTCGCTGCGCATGGATGTCCATCCCTCCCGATCTGCGTGCTCGCCCCCATCGAGCGGCACTGGTTTCCCCGCGTGCACAACGATCGCCGCGATGGCGACGCGCGTCGCATCCGCCGGCGGCCGCGGGGGCGCTTGACCCTGATGTGTCGTCGAGGCAGCCTTGAAGAACACGGCAGCGATTCCCCCCACCACTTGAGGAGGAGGACACTCGATGAGACGGACCTCGCTTGTTCTGATCGCCATCTGGGCGTTCGCGTCCGGCTGCGCGCAGCCGGCGGCGGCGCCGCCATCCATTGCCGTTCCGGCGCCCGCATCCGTCGGCAGGCCCTCGCTCCAGCCGCGGACGCCCCTCCTCGATCGGCCATGGTCCACGGACCAACGGAAGTTCACCTTCTCGGTCATCGGCGACAAGGCCGGCGGTGGCGGCAGTTGGTCGTTCTTCGACCGCTCCGTGGACGAGATCAACCTGCTCCGCCCTGACTTTGCGATCATGGTGGGCGATCTCATCCAGGGGAGCACGTGGGGGCCGCTCCGCCTCCCGGAGCAGTGGGAGGAGTTCGGCGCTCATGCCGGGCGGCTCGTCGTGCCGCTGTTCATCCTGCCGGGCAACCATGACGTGGGCGGCACGCCGACTCACAACGCCTGGTGGCGGCAGCACATCGGCCGAACATACTACTCGTTCGAGCACGAGGGGTGCCTGTTCATCGCGCTCAACACCGAGGAGATGCACTACCCCGGGCCGGGCGGCTTCGGCGAGCAGCAGGTCCGGTTCGTCCTCGACGAACTCGCCGCGCACCGCGACCTGCGCCACGCGTTCCTGTTCATGCACCACCCGGCGTGGGCCAGTCCCACCCATGCCGACGAGTGGCGGCGCATCGAGGCCGCCCTCGGGAACCGCGCGTACACGGTGTTCGCCGGCCACTGGCACCAATTGCGGTACGAGAAACGGAACGACCACCGGTACATCGTCCTCGGGCCGACCGGCGCGGGCCTGGACCCGAGCGAGGTGCCCATGCTCGGGCTGTTCCACCACCACACGGTCGTGACCGTGGACGGCGACTCGGCATATATCGCCTACCTCGAGCCGGGCGGCGCGATGTGGCCGGTGGATGTCGCCCAGCCCGGGTTCGCCCTGGCGGCGGACAGAGTGGTCGCGACGGAGGCCCTCCCGGCGGCCGGCCTCTCGACCGGGAACATCACCGCGGGCCTCGCCACGAAGCTCGTCAACGATCTGCCGGACACGGTGGTCGTCGTGCGCCGAATTGGCCGGCTCCGAGGAGGCTGGCGACTCGTCGAAGGGCCGGACTCGGCGACGGTCGTGCTGCCGCCGGGCGCTCGGGCGGAGATGGTCGCGCGGTACGCGGGCCCCGTGACATCGCTGCCGAGCGTCCCGCAGGTGGCGTACGACGTGACGTATGGCGGGAAGAAGCTCTTCTCCAGCGCGCGGGACGTGCCGCTGGTGCCCGACGCCGTCCTCCGGCATCCGCCCGACTGGGAGGTCATCGGGCCGTTCGCCCTCGGCGAACAGCAGTTCCGCGCGATCCCCGATTACCGGAGGGCCTTCCCCCGGATGTACGAGCGGCTGGGCCCGGAGATTGGCTGGTCGAGGGACGCGACGATCTCCGACGGGGACACCGGGCTGGCGTGGCGCCACGTCGCGGCGGGCGCGACGGGACTCGTCCAGCTCAGCAGCGACCCGGCCATGGCGCCGCCGCAGTACGTCATCGGCGACGCGCTCTGCGCCGTGTACTCGCCGACGGACCGCGTCGCCCTCGCGGAGTTCCGCGCGAGCATCTTCGGCCAGATCGTCGTGAACGGCAGGATGGTGGACGACGGGCAGCTCTACCGGGGCAACTACGTCGCCGTGCCGCTCGCAGCCGGCTGGAACCAGGTGCTCGTGAAGGTCCTCAACGTCACGGGAGGATGGTCGTTCAGCCTTCGATTCGCGGACCCCGACGGGGAGCTCCGATTCGCGCCGCACCTGGAATGAGGTCTACGGGCGCCGACGCTCGGGTGACCGCGTCCCGTGCCGCGGACGCTCGGCATCGGCCCGGCGACCCTCCGGCGGAATCGCAGGAAGTGCGGCATCCGATCCCCTTCGAGATCCGTGTCGCGGCGTCTCATACGAATGTGAAGTAGTCCTGCCATGCTGCGTCTGGCCTGCAATCGCCGTCATCCCCCGTGCTCTGCGAGCACGAGAGTGAGCCCGACTCCGCAGGAGTCGGGCGACGAGGAATGACCCCGCGTTGTACGGGCGATGAGGGGTAGCAGGATCAAGTTGAATTCGTATCATTCGCCGCATTGCAGCCTGCAATGCGGGCGCCTTGCCATGCGGCCGGGAACGCCCATGCCTTCACGGATCGTCCTCTCTGGTACGCGGGTTGCCCCAGGAGGGTACTCGCGACGCATACGGAGGTGCGCCATGCGGTTCAGCCTGCGCCACAAGATCGCGATCGGGCTCGGAGGCATCCTCCTCCTCACGCTCGGCCTCGGCGCCTACGCCGTCGTACAGGTGACGGCCGTCGAGCGGGCGATCGACACGATGCTCCGCGCCAACTACCGGACCGTCATCGCCTGCCAGGACATGAAGGAGGCGCTCGAACGCATCGACAGCGGGACGCTCTTCATCCTCTCGGGGAGCCCGGACGAAGGGCGGACGCTCATCACGGCGAATCTGGCCCGGTTCGATACGGCGTATGGCGTCGAGGAGGCCAACATCACCGAGCCGGGCGAGGCCGGCCTCGTCGCCGATCTCACGCGCCAGTGGGCCAGCTACCGGGACGTGCTGCCGTCCCTGCTCGACCCGACTCAGTCGCTCGGCGAGCGGAAGCAGCGCTACTTCGTCGAGATCTTGCCCCTCTTCCAGAGCCTCAAGCTCACCGAGAACAGGATCCTCGACCTCAACCAGAAGGCCATCCTCGCCTCCCGCGACCGCGCCGCGCACCGGGCGGCCCAGACGCGGCAGCATCTCTACCTCCTCCTCATCGTCGCCGCCGCGTGCACCGTCGGATTCGTGATCTATCTCGGCCGGTCGGTCCTGATGCCGCTCCGCGAAATCATCGATTCGACGCGGGAGATCGCGCGGGGAAACCTGGACCTGGTGGTGAAGGTGTCCTCCCGCGACGAGATCGGCACGCTCGCGGAGTCCTTCAACGCGATGACGGAGCGGCTGCGGGAGTTTCGTCGGACGGACAGGGAGCGCCTTCTCCTCGTGGAAAGCACGACGCAGCTCGCCATCGACAGCCTGCCGGACGGCATCATCGTCCTCAGCACCGACGGGGCCGTGGAGCTCGCCAACCGGGCGGCGCGCAATCTCTTCGGGTTCCGCCCCGGCATGCGGGCGGGCGAGATGGGCGCGCCGTGGATGCCGGCGCTCCTCGACGAGTGTCGCCGGCAGTACGTCGTCCACCCGAAGACGTACGAGTGGGCGATCCAGGTCTTCTACGAGGGTGAGGAGCACTTCTACCTGCCGAAGGCCGTAGCGATCCTCGACGAGGCGACGAAGATGAAGGTGGCGGGCTTCACGGTCGTGCTCAGCGACATCACCGCCCTGCGGAAGGTCGACGAGATGAAAAGCGGCCTGGTCTCCACGGTGGCCCACGAGCTCGAGACGCCGCTCACGTCGATCCGCATGGCGCTCCATATCCTGAGCGAGGAACGCGTCGGCGAGCTCGCCCCGAAGCAGGCCGAGCTTGCCACCGTGGCCCGGGACGAGGCCGACCGGCTGCACCAGATCATCACGGACCTCCTCGATCTCTCGCGGCTGAAGGCCGGAGAGGCCCACCTCGGCTTCGTGGCCGTCCGGCCCGGGGATACCGTCGAGCACGCGGTCGAAGCCGTGCGCGCCTCGTACGAGGAAAAGGGCATCGCGCTCTCCGTCGAGATCACGCCCGACCTGCCGGAGATATCGGCGGACCCCGTGCGGCTCGTGGTCGCCCTCGGCAACCTCCTCTCGAACGCCCTGAAGTACACCGATCGCGGCGGCTCGGTCCGCCTGGCGGTCGAGCCGGACGACGAGCGACACGGCGTCCGCTTCATCGTCTCCGATACGGGTCGGGGCATCGAGCAGGAGCACCTCTCCGCCATCTTCGACCCGTTCTTCCGGGCCTCCGCCGGCAGCTCCCCCGGCGGGGCCGGCCTCGGCCTCGCGATCGTCCGCGAGATCGCCAAGGCGCACGGCGGCACCGTCGAATGCCGGAGCGTCGTCAATGAAGGCAGCACGTTCACCCTCTTCATCCCGCGGGAGCAGCCATCGTCATGACAATCGCCGCAGCCGTCGGAGCGGCCATCTGTTTCGTCTACCTCGCCTACGCCATGATCAGGCCGGAGCGGTTCTGAGCGGGAGCGTCGGATGTACGGATACCTCGTGGCGTTGCTCATCGTGATCGTCGCGCTCGTGCTCGTCCCATCGGGCCAGGCATCGGAGCACGTGCAGGTCCTCGGGCTCATCGGCAGGTTCGCCCAAAACCACGACGTGCGGGCGAGGCTCCGCTCCGCGCTGTACCCCTCCGACGTCGTCGAGGCCGTCGCGGCGTGAGCGGCCGGCGGATAGTCCGGGGTGGGATTGTTCCCGCCGGCTCATGGCTCGTTACCCATGTCCCCGGACGGCCGCAACCTACGTGATCGGCCCATGCGACCGGCGTGCCCGCGGATGCCTTCCAGTCCTCCGCGCACGCCGTCGTCCGCCCCCTGGCGAAGTACGCCACGAGCTCCGCCGGCCAGGAATAGGCTCGAATGCGGGCAACGAGCCCGTCCATCGGCTCGCCGGCTGCGAACGACGCGAGGTCGTAGCTGGACGCCGTTAGGCCCACGTATGCGGCGAAGACACCTTCATCCGGCCACACATCGCACGGTGCGCCGCCGTTCTCCTCGCCTGCGATGCCACCCGATCCCCTTGTTTCGACCATCGTTTCGTTGGTCCTTCTACTATGGTTCCCACCGGACCTGCGAGACAATGTACCGGACCATCGACGAAGGATACAGGCGTGGCGCTGGTCGATCAGGTGAAAGGGGCAGGCGTCGTCGGCGCGGGCGGCGGCGGCTTCCCGACGCACGTGAAGCTCGGCGCGAAGGCGGATACGGTCATCGCCAACGGCGCCGAGTGCGAGCCGCTTCTCCATAAGGACGCGGCGATCATGGAGCGCGAGGCCCAGATCGTCCTGGCGGGGATGCTGCTCGCGATGGAGGCCGTCGGCGCGAAGGAAGGCATCGTCGGGGTCAAGGCGAAGAAACAGCACGCCGTCGAGGCGATGGAGGCGGCCTGCACGGGCACGCCGGTGCGCGTGCAACTGATCGGCGACTACTACCCCGCCGGGGACGAATTCGACCTCGTGTACGAGACGACCGGACGACTCATCCCGCCGGGTGGCATCCCGATCGCCGTTGGCGTCGTCGTCTGCAACGTGGAGACCTTCGCCAACATCGCGCGCGCGGCGGCGGACGTGCCAGTCACCCGGAAGACGATCACCATCGCTGGCGCGGTGAAGGAGCCGATCACGCTCGCCGTCCCGGTCGGCACGCCGTTCCGCGCCGCCATCGACGCCGCGGGTGGCCTCGCGACGGACGATCCTGTCCTCCTCGTCGGCGGCCTCATGATGGGGACGACGACTGACGACCTCGACACGCCGGTCACGAAGACGACCACCGGCGCCGTGATCCTGCCGAGATCGCACCATGTCGTCGAGCGCAAGCTGAAGCCCGCCGAGCGGCAGGCGCGCATCGGCAAGTCGGCCTGCGACCAGTGCCGCTACTGCACCGAGCTCTGCCCGCGCTACCTCCTGGGCTACGCCGTCGAGCCGCACCAGGTGATGCGGGGCCTCGTTTTCACCGCCACAGGCGCGGACCAGTGGAACCCGTGGGCGGCGCTCTGCTGCGCGTGCGGCCTCTGCACGCTCTACTCGTGCCCGGAGGACCTGTACCCGAAGGAGGCGTGCGACGCGTCGAAGGCCGAGATGCGCAAGGCGGGCATCCGCTGGACCGGGCCCGAGCGCGTAACGCCGCATCCCATCCGCGACGGGCGCCACGTGCCGATCGCGGCGCTCGTCCGGAAGCTCGCAGTGGACGCGTACGACGTGCCCGCGCCGTGGACGGAGCGCGCAGTGAAGGTGGACAAGGTCGTCCTGCCGCTCCGCCAGGGCGCCGGCGCGGCGAACGAGCCGCTCGTGAAGCCGGGCGATCGGGTCGCCGAGGGGCAGCAGATCGGGCGGATACCCGACGGCGCGCTCGGGGCCGTCATCCACGCGCCGTTCGCCGGGACGGTCGTCGAGCTTTCGGATCGCATCGTGGTGAAGAGGGACGCATGAACGACAAAGCCATCGGGCTCATCGAGCTGACGAGCGTCGCCGCCGGGTTCCTCGTGGCCGACGCGATGATGAAGGCGGCGAACGTCCGTCTGTACCTCTCGCGGAGCATCTGCTCGGGCAAGTACATGGTCCTCGTCGGCGGCGAGGTGGGCGCGGTCGAGAGTAGCGTCGAGGCGGGCGCGAGTGCCGCCGCGGGCGCGCTCGTCGACCGGTTTGTCATCCCGAACGTGCATCCCGAGGTCTTCGCGGCGCTCTCGCGATCAGGGCTGCCGAAGATCGGCGAGGCGCTCGGCGTGCTGGAGTCGTTCAGCGTCGCCTCGCTCATCGAAGGGGCCGACGCGGCGGCGAAGGCGGCCGGCGTGACGCTGATGGAGGTACGTCTGGCGATGGCGCTCGGCGGGAAGGCGTTCTGCACGATGACCGGCGACGTCGCCTCCGTGCAGGCGTCCATCGACGCCGGCAAGGCGGTCATCGGCGCACGCGGGCTCCTCGTGAACGCGGTGGTGATCCCGCGCCCGCATCCGGACGTGTACAGGGAGGTAGTGTAGGGGGAACGAGAGCCTGCGAGCACCCCGGTGCCGGAGGGGCACGCATCGTTACGACTGACATCCGCCGGTTCATCGTAGGGGCGCCGCGTCCTTGAGGAAGACGGGTTCATCGCGCCCGGGGCGGAGGTCGATGTCGTACGATCCCGACCACCATCACCGCCGCTCGACCCGCCTGCGCGGGTACGACTACTCGCAACCAGGCGCGTACTTCGTGACGATATGCACGCACCGCCGTGCGTGCCTCCTCGGCAACGTCGTCGGCACCGAGGTGCGCCTGGACGCCGTGGGACAGATCGTGCAGGTGGCGTGGCAAGACCTGCCGAACCGTTTCCCCGGCGTTCTCCTCGATGCGTCCGTCATCATGCCCAACCACATTCATGGCATCATCGTGATCACGGAGGCCGCAGGGACACCGCGTCCTCAACGAGGACGGATTCATCGCGCCCGGGGTCGTGAAGAGGGAGGACGTGATGAATCACGCCCCTACGCTCGGCGAGATGGTGCGCACGTTCAAGGCGTTGTCTGCGCGTGCGATCAGAGAGGCCAGGTTCCGTCGGTTCGCGTGGCAGCGCAACTACGACGATCGCATCATCCGCGGACCAGTGTCGCTCGACGCGTACCGGCGGTACATCGCGTTGAACCCGGCTCGTTGGGCAGATGACGAGGAGAACGCGGACAGGCGGTAGTTTCCCCCACCCGTTCTCTCCCTACCTGGTCCCCGCCCCAGGGCGCGATGAATCGCACCCCTACGGCGACCGTTCTTCCGCCCGTTCCCTCCCCGCCCAATTCCGCGAATCCGCTCTCCCGTTGCCGACCGTCCGCCCGATGGCGGTGATGTGTTGCTTCAGGCAACCGTCGCAGGCGGCGGCGGTCTCGTTCAGGCACGCCTTGCCGGAGTAGATCTCGTACTTCGCACGGTACTTCGCCGGCGTGATGTTCGGCATGACGACGTTCGCGCCGCGCACGAGGCCGAGCTCGCGCCCGTCCTTCCGGTTGATCGTCGCGAGCGCCGTCGTCGCGGGGATGTTCGCCCGCGGGCAGACGATCCGCGCGAGGGCGATCGTCTTGTACGCCATGAGCTCATCGGCTGGCGCCTGGAAGCCGTCCGGCAGACGGAACGCGGCGGGGTCGCGGCCTTGATCCGGCCAATGACGTCGGCCATCCAGTCGGCCTTCACGTCCCAGTCCTCGCCCGACTGGAGCGCGACCGTGCCGTAGCCGTACCGCACCGCCTCATGCGCGCAGCCGACGATCTCATCCGCGTCCATGCGGTAGCGGGCGATGTTCCGGTTCCCCACGTTGAGGCCGCAGTACGCGCACCGCCGGGCGCACCAGTTCGAGAACTCCACGAGCCCGCGCAGATGGGGACGTCGTCCCCGACGCGCTCCCGACGGACGCGGTCCGCGAGCGCCCACAGCGCGGCGAGGCGCTCGTCATCCTCCTCGCGGAGCCAGCGCGGCAATTCGGCGTGATCCATGAACATCCGTTCCCCCGGCGATCCCGCTCCATGCCGTGGTACCCGCGTCCGGTACGGAGCGTACCCGGCCCGCGCCGTCCGGGCATCTGGCCCTGGCGCGCAGCGCGAGCGGCTTCATCATGACACGCTGCAACTCGCGTGCCGGCGGACCGGCGGTAACGGTCCACGCCGCGCGCATTCAACGACGCTGGGGACCTGCAGCAGGTGCCTCGCAGCAGGTGCCGATATCACGGCCGGGGAGAGTCGCGCTTGATCGTGCAGCCGAATGCCCGCGTCTCCGGGCGCGGCACCGGCCGGCCGACCAGGACCGCGTCGAGGGCGCTCTTCAGGTCGCGCTCGTGCACCCGTGCGGCGTCCTGATCGTCGTCGATGCGCCCATGGTAGAGGATGATGCGGGCTGGAGAGATGACGTAGACCTCGGGCGTCCGCATGGCGCCGAACTGGTCCGCGACGATGTTGACCTCGTCCCTCAGGACGGGGAACGGGAAGCCATGTTGCCGCGCGTCCGAGGCGATCTCGTCCGCCGACTCGTCCCGGTTCGAGTCGATCCCGAGGAACTGCACGCCCTTCGGGCCGTACGTTCGCGCCAAATCCACCATGCGGGCGTCATAGTCGTTCGACACGGGGCACTTTGCGGCGATGAACATCACCACGACGGCCTTCTTGTCCCGGTACTGGCTGAGGGAGTATCGGGCGCCATCGTAGTTCGGCAAGGAGAAGTCCCGCACCGAGTCGCCCGCCGCCAAGGCTTCGGCGCGCACGACCCGGGCAGCCATGATGCTCAGGCCTAGGAGCAGCGACACCACCAGCGATCGCCTCATCGTGTCCTCCATCGCACGGCGCCGCCTCGTGGTCGCAGTACACACATGCATGCGGGCCACGCACTCGCTCGCCGATACAGGGAACAACCGCCCTCTGCGGAGGGAGGTTCCCATGGAGCGGAGCCGGCGCGGCGGCCGTCGGGATGGGGCCCGGCGTTTTGGGCGGAACTATTTCACGTGGCGTCTCCATTGCTTCTATAGGCGCGGATTACGGCCCACAAGGGCAATTGCGTCGGAGCGAGAGAGCGATAGGCCTCGCGCGTACAGTCCCGCTGGATTGCACGGGCAGAGGGAGATGGTCCGAAGCCAACCACAGTCGCCGACGGTACGGATGTATCGAAGGTGCAGCAGCGGCTACTCGCGATGCGAGATGTCGGCCGCTCGAAGAAGGGGCACACAGGATAGAACGTAGCGCACGTGGGTGAGTTGGGTGGAGAACAAGCTGTATGAAAAGGCCGGTCATGGAGAAGGTGCCCATCCTGACGGTATCGTTCAGGGCGAACGAGACAACGCCGGCGCGGTATGAGATCCGGAGAAGGCCACCACGGTGCTACCGGTGGTCGCCGTCTTCGCCAGTGGCCTCACCCATGGCCGTGCGTCCAGATGGAACGACAGGCATGGTGCCGGCTGCGGGGTACGATCTCATGCCGGGCCGAGCCGCCGTCCGAAGCTTCGCCCGTCGGCGCGTCGGGATCGGACGATCTGAGCATACCGATATCCATGCCGGCTCGGAGCACACCGCTAGTTCGTGACGTATCCTGCCGCAATGACAGGAGAAGATAGGTGCGTCGAAGGGGTATGATGTGGTTGGCTGTCCGCAACACTAGGACCATCGTCCAGAGACAGCCATAAGGAGGGTCTCATGAAGAAGCTCATCGTCCTTGCCGCAGCGATTTGTCTCATGTACCAGATGGCTCCCGCAAGTTGGCAGACCGGTACAGAAGCCCGGCTTGGCATCACCGTTTCCCCGGAAGGCATGATCCCGACGGGTGACTTCCACAATACGAACAACGTGGGTGTCGGCGGCGTCGTGACGGCGGATTACCGCCTCATGCCGAGCGTGGCCCTGACGGCCACCACCGGGTACCTCTGGTTCCATGGTGACAAGAACACTGTCAACGGCATTACTTTCAAGAACAACAACATCAACGCAGTGCCCGTGGTCGGCGGTCTGAGGTACTACGCGCTGCCGAACCTGTACGTCGGCGGGGAACTCGGCATCCATCGCTTCATGAACATCCCAGTCAGAAACGCTCTCGGCGTCATCATCGGCGACAAGAGCAAGAACCAGTTCAGCGCGTCGCCGATGGTCGGTTTCGAGCAGAACTACGGCAACTGGGGCGTGGACGTCAACGCAGGCTATACGTGGACCAGCGATTTCCACTATGTTGGCGCCCGTCTTGGCCTCAAGTTCGGCATGTAGACGCTACGCGGCGGTAAACTGCCTGCGGAGGGGCGATCCCCTCCGCAGGCATCCGAAAGGGGTCAGCCCATGAACAAGCAGCTTGCTCTCCTGACAGTGCTCGTTCTCACCTGCGGGGCCGCGTTCGCAGGGGGCATCGCCCCCGCCGAGGCGCCTACAGTCGGCACATTTGGGGGCAGCATCGCTCCCGAGTTGGTGATTCCCATACGCTCCTTCAACGATCGACAGGGCGTTGGTGGTGGTGGCGTGGCAAGCCTGGCGTACGCCGTCATGGAGGGCCTGGACGTCTACGTGACCAGCGGGTACCTCGCGTTCGCCGGACAGAGGCATGCCATCGCCCCCGGGGACACGGTGAAGAGGACCGAAAAAGCCATTCCCGTTGTTGCGGGCCTGGAGTACTACCTGATGCCCGGCCTTCACGTCGGCCCTGAGCTCGGGTACCATCGGTTCTTCGACGGCAAGGGCACGAACAAGTTCAGCATCGGGCCCGTCGTCGGCTATACGGTGAACATAAGCAACGTGGGGGTTGACCTCTCCGGCGAGTACACCTACGCCAAGGACTTCGAGTACCTCGGCGTTCGCCTCGGCCTCCGGTACTGGACCGGGCTGTGACGGGCGGTACCGCTTCGGCGGGAGTACTCGACCGAACGGACCCAATCGCCCGAAGATTCCCAGCTACCATCGGCGTTGTCCCCGCGGTTCCATTCGCGGAGGCGACGCCGCTTCCATCTCCGGCAGCCGGCACCTCGGCAGGAAACGGCTGACCGCCGGAGCCTTCCAGTCGCGCCATACGAACGGCGGGATGGGTCGCGGCTCCTCTACCGCGGCTTCGGGAAGTAGTGCGCCTCGATCATCGCGCACATGGCGTGGTAGAGCGGGAAGTGCTCCTCCTGCACGTACTTCGTGACGGTCCCCGGCGCCTTCACCGCGATGTCGACGATCTGAGCGAGCGTGCCGCCCTTCGCCCCGGTCATGCCGATGGTCGCAAGGCCGAGCGCCTTGCCCACCTGGACGGCGTAGAGCACGTTCTTCGCGTTGCCGCTCGTCGAGATGCCCATGACGACGTCGGCCGGGCGCGCCATCGCGTAGAGATCCTGCGCGTAGTGGATGTCTCGCAGCTTGTTGTCGTTCTGCACCGCCGTGGCGAGCGGCCCGCTGTTGCCCAGCGCGTACGCCCGCAAGCCCTGCTCGAGGTGCGCGACGAGGTCCGCCTCGTCGGGCAGCCCGGCGAACTTCGCCTTCTGCGCGTCGGTGAGTGCCCGATCCCGCTCGAACGACTTCAAGAGCTCGCCGGCGATGTGGAGCGAGTCGGCGAAGCTGCCGCCGTTGCCGCAGAGGAAGAACGTCCCCCGCCGGTCATAGCACCGCACGAGGGCGACGTGGACGCGCAGGAGCGTCGGCGCGAGCGGCCCGAGGTGCGGCCGGCGCGTCACGAGGTCGTCAAGGATGGCCGCCACCTCGGGCCGCTCCATCTCCCGCCGCGCGATCGCCTGGTCGTCGGGATGCGCCGCGAGCTCCCCGAGGATCGCCTTCACATCGAGCACCATGTCGTCTCCTTCGCCGGAATGGTCACGCTGCGTCGTCGTCATCGCCGATTCTCGAGGACACGCTCGTAGGGTCGAGGCATGCCTCGACCGGCGCGATTTCCCACGGGCAGCCGCGAGCGACGCACGCGAGCGTGCCCGCAGAGCACGAGGCCCGTACAGTGGGTTACGCGGTGTGGCGGCGCAACCGCATCCTGCCACCGCTCGTAGGGTCGAGGCATGCCTCGACCGGCGCCATTTCCCACAAGCGGCCGCAGGCGACGCATGCGTCGCACCTACGAGCGAAATGCCGTACTCAGTCCCCCATTTTCTGGCGGATGACCTGGTACAGCGCCGGGATTGCCTGGAAGAAATCGCCCTGGATGTAGTACCCGCGGCCGCCGAACGCCTCCGGGATGCGGGTCACGACGCTCTTGATGTCGCGGAAGTAGTAGCTGTACTTGTGCTCGTCGCTCATGTGCTGAAGGTTCGCCGGGCGGATGTCGAAGTCGGCCGCGACGAGGCCCTTCGGCGGCATGCCGACGTTCGCCGCCATCGACACGGCCTTGAGGAACACCTCCGGCCCGGTCACCGCGGAGCCGACGTTCAGGTACACGCCGCCGCCGCGCCCGTACATCTCCAGCACGTGCGCCGCGAAGACGCCGAAGTCGCGGCCGCTGCATCCGCCCTTGCACTCGCCGTCGAAGTTCGGGTGCTGGTCGGTGATGTCGGTCCCCATCGTCGCGTGGATGGTGACGGGGATGCCCTTGAGGTAGCCCTGGGCGAGGTAGCTCTCGTGCTTGAAGGGGAACTCCATCGCAAGCTCGCCCTTCGCCTCGCCGTTGATGACGCGGCCGAGCGTCTCGCCGAGGCCCAAGCGCCGCTTGTTGCCCCACGCGATGGCGTCGTTGATGTAGAAGCCGGTCTCCGCCGCCAGGCCGAATTCGCCGCGCGGCAGGGCGTTCGGCACCACCTCCGACGTCTCGCCGATGAGCGCGATCTCGAAGTCGTGGATGGCGCTCGCGAAGTTGCCGCAGAGGAGCGTGCAGATGCCGCGCTGCATGAGATCGATGATCAGGGGCGACATGCCCGCCTTCACCGGGTGTGCGCCCATCAGCCAGATCACCGGCCACCCCTTCTTCCGCGCCTCGACGATGGCGTCGGCGATCGCTCCGAGGTCCGGGTGCGTGAACTCCGGCTTCATCGCCATCACCCGGTCGGGGAAGTAGAGGCTCGCCTGGGTGACCTTGTTCTTCCGGTTCTTCAGCGGGTACGTGCTGATCTTCTCGTACGGGAAGAACGGGAACTTGCCGCGGTATTCCATCGCCATCGGGATGTCTGCCTCCTGCCGCCGGCGTGCCGGCGACCCATGTACGGGGGTGGATCGAAGCCCCGCCGCGGACGGCGCGAGCTTCGGTCGGTCCTATCCTGTCGCGAGCGCGTTCAATCGCGGAGCTTGTCGCCCTTCCAGCCGTCGGCCAGTCTCCTCGCCCGCTCGGGATACGCCTCCGGCAGGAGCGCATCCATGTCCCGCGCGCGGTCGAGCTTGCCGATGCCCGGCGTGATGCAGTTGACGTCGCCGACGACGTTCGCGGCCGCGTTCGCCCACATCATGTCGCCGCGGCGGAGGTACTCCCAGAGGAACCCGGCGGAGAACGAGTCGCCGCAGCCGGTGGTGTCGATGACGGTCCCGAGGTTCGCCGCCGGCCAGAGGCAGCCGTACGCGCCGTCGTCGCCGCGGTAGGCGAGCACCGACCCTTGCGGCCCGAGCGTGATCATGACGCCCTTCGGCCCGGCGGTCAGCATCTCCGCCGCCGCGGCGAGGTACTCGTCGCTGCCGCGGATCGGGCGCGAGAGCACCTGCTCGACCTCGAACTCGTTCATCTGCACCGTGGTGGCGTGCGACAGCCACGCGCGCCAGTCCAGGAGGCCGACGAACTCCCGCTCGCCGGCCGGAGTCCAGCGGGTGATCTTGTTGTGCACGTCGAGGTGCAGGTGCCCGCGCGCTTCGGCGCCGAGACGCGCGAAGGCGTCCATGTCGAGTTCGCGCCCGGTGATGAAGTTGACGAGGATCGCGTCGCACCCGGCGGCGAGGTCGATCTGCTCCGGCCCGAGGGGCGGCGGAATGTTCTGCATCCGCTCCGTCCGCGCCGTGACGCTCGTGTAGGCGAGCTGAACGTGGGCGTTCTTCCGGTCGGCCAACCGTCGCAGGCCGTCGGTGACGACGCCCGAGTACCCGGCGTAGAGCGCGAGCACGTCGTCGTACCGATCGTATCCCACCTGCGCGATAGGCACGAGTTCGGTCCCTCGATCGATGAGCGACGTGAGCGCCGCGACGTTGTACGTGATCCCGCCGAACGATTGCCTTCGCTCGCCGAGATGCGTGACGATCTCATCGTAGACGATGGTTCCGAGGATGGCGATTCTCATGCGGGACATTCCGTTGGATGGTGGTGGGGTGACGCCGCGCTCCGGGCCGATGCCGGGGCGATGGCGATGAGGCGATTGGTGGTGAAGATACACCGCCGTGCGAACGGGTCGCAAGCCGGAACGACGGGGGTGCGCCGCACGTGCGGGCGTGGTATCTTCCCGTCGGAACGATCGTTTGGCGGCCGCCGGTCGCTGGGCGTTCGGAGCATGACGCCACGGACGTATCCGACACCATCACACCACCTACGCGCGGAAGGAGCCCGCCATGTCGAAAGGCCTCACGCCGGAACTCATCCGGAAGCTCGAATCGGTGGACAGCCCGACCATCTCGAACGCCGTCGAGCGGTTCAATCTGCGCTCGCGCCGCGAGGGGTACATGGGCCCGCAGATCGTCTGCCGCTTCCCGGACCTCGGCGCCGTCGTCGGCTACGCGGTGACGTGCACCATCGTCGAGTACGACGAGAAGTACCCGCCCGTCGCGGAAGAGCGCGTGAAGTGGCTCGAGAGCATCGACCGCTTCGCAAGAGCGGGCAAGCCGCCCATCTGCGTCGTGAAGGACCTGTGCCACCGAAAGGGCTGGTCCTCGCATTGGGGCGAGATCGTCGGCACGCAGACGCAGGTGCTCGGCTCGAAGGCGATCATCACCGACGGCGCCGTGCGCGACCTGGAGGCGCTCCATCGGATCGGCTTGAAGACGTGGAGCGAGTACGTCGTCGTCTCCCACGGCTGGATCGACGTCGGTCAGGCGGACATCCCCGTCGAGATCGGCGGCCTTGTCGTCAAGCCGGGGGACATCCTCCACGCCGACATGAACGGCGTCGTCTCGATCCCGGAGGAGTGCCTCGATGGTCTGCCCGCCATCATCGACGAGTTCCTCGCGAACGAGGTGAAGTTCACCACGCAAATGCGGGAGAAGGGCGTCGACCTTGCCGCGATGCGCCGGCGACTGGAGCACTGAGGCTCGACGCGACGAAAGGAGAGGTGATCCTCACATGAACGAGATGCACGTCTACAAAGTCGCCGCGGGCTGCGAGATCCGCATCGACGTCCATGCATCCGGCGTCAACTCTGGAGGCCCGGCGATCTTCTGGGTCCACGGCGGCGCACTCATCGGCGGCAACCGCGGGAACATCAAGCAGGAGCAGCTCGACTGGTACCTCGCCCAGGGCTACGCGGTCTTCTCCATCGACTACCGCCTCGCGCCGGAGACAAAGGTGCCGGGGATCATCGAGGACGTGCGCGACGCCTGGGCATGGGTTCGCCGCGAAGGCCCCGCGCTCGCCGGCATCGACCCGGACCGCATGGCGGTGATCGGCGGCTCCGCGGGCGGATACCTCACGCTCATGGCAGGCTTCTGCGTGCGCCCGCGGCCGAAGGCGCTCGTCTCGTTCTACGGCTACGGCGATCTCGTCGGCCCGTGGTACAGCGAGCCGGACGAGTTCTACTGCCGGCAGCCCGCCGTGCC
>Ga0315279_10003822_pt1 | contig 20669 bp, 23 predicted proteins | sample YL17G06_20_MG_FD_203694 | JGI IMG/M metagenome (GOLD analysis project Ga0315279, IMG submission 203694) | Sediment microbial communities from Yellowstone Lake, YNP, Wyoming, USA - YL17G06_20 | ecosystem: Environmental > Aquatic > Freshwater > Lake > Sediment | place: USA: Wyoming | collected... | reverse complement strand
CTAGGGAATTCCTGTAACCCTCGGCGGGGGTCCTGTGAATCTTGAAGGCAAGTGGAAGGCAATTTTTATCGGGGGTTTGATAACGGGCCTGGCCCCCTTCGTCCCCTTACTTAACCTTGCCTGCTGTATCATCCCTCTCATAGGAGCGATTGTCGCTGTAGCAGTCTATCACAGCTCCGATCCCCCGCCGGCGCTTACCAACAACGAAGGTGTTGTCTTGGGTGCAATGTCCGGACTCATCGGAACAGGTATCTACGCCGTGCTCGTCATCCCTCTCGTTTTGTTCATTGGGAGTCTGGTAGGCGGGATCATGGGGCGGCTCGTGCCCAACCTCACTGAGATACCGGGTACCGTCCGGCCCCTGTTGGAAGGATTGTTCTCGAGCTTCGCGAACATCGTCGGGTTCATCCTACTGATAAAGATTATCAGCCAGCTAGCCTTCTCTCTGATCTTCGGGATTCTTGGCGGCCTGCTCGGCGTAGCTCTTCTCAAGCGCTCCACTTCCCAGCCGTAGATAGAAGAAAATCGCACCACGAAGGCCCAAAAACATTGAACAATTTCATTCTTTGAGATTTTTGAGATCTCTGTGGTTCAATGTTACTGCCTTTCTGGGGGTTTTGTGCTGGTAGCGGCGGGCGGCATCCAGACGTGAGATGGCCCGCAGCAGAGCGAGCTGTGCTCTGGCGTAGTCGAGGCTGGGATCCTTTGAAGCCAGTCTCTTCTCTGCCCGTGTCTTCGCTTGTTCGGCACGGTTAAGGTCAATCTCGGAAGCTGCCTCCGCAGTCTGGGCCAGGATGATCACCCGGTCCGGCAACACCTCGACAAATCCCCAGGAGCAGGACATATCTTCCGTGCGGTCACCAATCGTATAGCTGATGTCCCCGATGCCAAGCTCAGCCAGGAGTGGAGCATGACCCGGCAGGATCCCGAGGTAGCCGGTGCTGGACGGCAGCGTAACCGAATCTACAGAGCCGCTGAAGAGCTGCTTTTCGGGAGTCACTATTTCCAGATGAATGTGTTCCGGCAGCGTCATAATTCCCTGCTCCTGAGATCAAGCTGCGGCGAGCCTCTTCGCGTTTTGCAGAACTTCGTCAATTCCGCCGACCATGTAGAAAGCCTGCTCGGGAATATCGTCATACTTGCCTTCGCAGATTCCCCGGAAGCTCTCGACGCTCTCTTTCACCGAGAGGTACTTGCCCGGAATGCCGGTAAACTGCTCCGCAACGAAGAAGGGCTGAGACAGGAACTTCTGGATTTTTCTTGCCCGGCTCACGACAAGCTTGTCCTCCTCGCTCAGCTCGTCGATACCCAGGATGGCTATTATGTCCTGCAGATCCTTGTAACGCTGCAGGATTCGCTTGACCTCCCGAGCCACCCTGTAATGGTCTTCGCCGATGATGCGTGGATCTAAAATACGTGAGGTGGACGCAAGCGGGTCCACGGCGGGATAGATGCCGAGCTCCACGATCTTGCGTTCCAGGTTGGTCGTGGCGTCGAGGTGCGCAAACGTGGTCGCCGGAGCTGGATCGGTGTAATCGTCCGCAGGCACGTAAATCGCCTGGATGGACGTGATCGATCCATGTTTAGTCGAAGTGATCCGCTCCTGGAGCTCTCCCATTTCGGTAGCGAGGTTGGGCTGGTATCCCACCGCCGAAGGCATGCGGCCCAACAGCGCCGACACCTCGGATCCCGCCTGTGTGAAGCGGAATATGTTGTCGATGAAGAGCAGCACGTCCTGGTGCTCCTCGTCACGGAAATATTCCGCGACTGTCAGCCCCGTCAGACCCACTCGAAGACGGGCTCCCGGCGGTTCGGTCATCTGGCCGTAAATCAAGGCGGCTTTCTCGATAACCCCCGACTCTTTCATTTCCAGCCAGAGATCGTTGCCTTCGCGCGTACGCTCACCCACGCCCGCAAACACGGAGAATCCGCCGTGATGGGTCGCGACTCTGTGAATCATTTCCATGATGATGACTGTCTTTCCCACACCGGCGCCGCCGAACAGGCCGATCTTGCCGCCCAGCACGTAAGGCTCGAGGAGATCGATGACCTTGATTCCGGTCTCCAGCATTTTTGTTTCCGTGCTCTGCTCCTCAAAAGTGGGCGCAGGACGATGGATTGGGTAAAACTTGGTGGCATTTACCTCGCCAAGCTCATCGACAGGCTTGCCGATCACGTTTATCACGCGGCCCAGGGTTTCCCGCCCGACCGGGACCTTGATCGGTCCGCCTGTGTCGATCGCCTTCATGCCGCGCACCATGCCTTCCGTTGGCTGCATGCTGACACAGCGGACGCGGCTCTCGCCAAGATGCTGCTGAACCTCGGTGCTGACGTGGAGGTGGCCTACAGAGGATTCCCCCTCGATGATCACACAGTTGTAGATCGGAGGAAGATGCTTCTCTTCGAATTCACAGTCCACCACCGGACCGATGATCTGAACTACCTTTCCCACCTTTTCCATCGTGAATCTCCTTTGCACCTAAGCCTATTCGCTGCGGACTGCGGATTTTAGGTTCCATTAATCCGCAATTCGCAATCCGCAATTCGCAATTGCTATCGGCCAGTAGAAGCAGCACCGCTGACCACCTCAATTAGCTCCTTCGTGATGCCGGCCTGGCGGACCTTGTTCGCATACAGAGTAAGGTTTTCGATCATCTCGGATGCATTGTTCGTCGCCGCTTCCATCGCAGTCATGCGCGCCCCCTGCTCGGCTGCGGCTGCCTCGAGCAGGGCTCGGAAAACCTGGGCTTCAACATGCCGGGGAAGCAGGTTGCCGAAAATCTTCTTTGGAGGCTCATCGTAGAGGTACTCCAAGCGGCTTGCTTCATCAGGATGCTCCAGGCGCTGGATGGGCAGCAAAGGTTCAACGATTACGCGCTGCTGCACGACGGATTTGAACTCGTTGTAGACGATCCAGACCTGATCTTTTTCACCTCGTTCAAACTCCTCGATCAAATCCTTCGCAATGGCGGCGGCATCCGCGAACGAAGGCTTTTGCAGTACGTTGATTGCCTCATGCCGGATGGCGAAAGTCCGCCGCCGGAAAAAGTCCCTGCCGCGTTTCCCCAGGATATTCAGCTCGAGCTTGCGATCGGCGTGCTCGGCCAGGAACTCCATGGCCTGCCGAATCAGGTTGGTGTTGTATGCTCCGCACAGGCCGCGGTCCGCCGTAATCAGCAGCAGCTCGATCTTGTCATCGCCCCGGCGGGCGAGAAGAGGGTGCGTCTGCTCAGGTACTCGCGTAGCCAGACTGTTCAGCACGGTCAGCATCTGCCGTGCATAAGGACGCGCCGCAATAACTCTCTCCTGAGCCTTGCGCAGCCGCGCCGCGGAGACGAACTTCATGGCTCGAGTGATTTGCTGAATGCTCTTGGCGCTGCGGATGCGCCGTCGTATATCGCGAACGTTCGCCATATCGCTATTTGCCGCGCGCTAGGCTGCGGCTCTCTCGGCCTTGTACTTTTCCTTGAACTCTTTCAGCGCGGAAACGAGCTCCTGGCGCAGCTCGTCGCTCAGCGCCCTTTCAGTGCTTATCCGCTGCATCAGGGAGCTCTTGGCAGTATCCATAAACTGCAACAGCTCCTTGAGAAACGAATCGATCTCGTTTACCCGAAGATCGTCCGTGAACCCCTGGGTTCCCGCAAAGACGGAAACAATCTGCCGGATCACGTCCAGTGGTTGGTACTGGTCCTGCTTGAGAATCTCGGTGAGGCGTTCGCCGCGCGCTAGCTGCGCTTGCGTCGCCTTGTCAAGCTCGGAACCAAACTGGGCGAATGCAGCCAGCTCGCGGTACTGAGCCAGCTCCAGTCGCAGGGTGCCCGCCACTTGCTTCATCGCCTTGATCTGGGCGTTTCCTCCGACCCGACTGACGGAGTTACCCACGTGAATGGCCGGCCGGATACCCGCGTGGAACAAGTCGGACTCCAGGAAGATCTGACCGTCCGTAATCGAGATGACATTTGTTGGGATATACCCCGAAATATCGCCCGCTTGTGTTTCGATGACGGGAAGGGCAGTCAGCGAACCGCCCCCATTCTTGGCGTTCAGCTTGGCCGCGCGCTCGAGCAGGCGAGAGTGAAGGTAAAACACGTCGCCGGGGAAAGCCTCGCGCCCTGGCGGCCGCCGCAGCAGCAGTGAGATCTCGCGATAGGCCGCCGCGTGCTTCGAAAGGTCGTCGTAAATCACCAAAGCGTGCTGGCCGCGATCGCGGAAGTATTCGCCCATGGCGCAGCCGCAGTATGGAGCGATGTACTGCATGGTCGCGGGATCGGAGGCCGAGGCCGAAACCACGATGGTCTTGTCCATCGCCTCATAATCGGTGAGGGTCTTGACCACCTGTGCGACCGTGGAGCGCTTTTGACCGATCGCCACGTAGATGCAGATCACATCAGTGTTTTTCTGGTTGATGATCGTGTCGATGGCAATGGCCGTCTTGCCGGTCTGCCGGTCGCCGATGATCAACTCGCGCTGTCCGCGGCCGATGGGAATCATCGAGTCGATTGCTTTAAGGCCTGTCTGCAAAGGCTCCTTCACGGGCAGACGATCCACAACGCCAGGAGCCAAGCGCTCGATCTGCGAATACTCCGTGGTGTTGATCGGTCCGCGGTTGTCCAGCGGTTCACCCAAGGCATTCACGACGCGCCCAACGAGGGCAGGACCCACGGGCACGGACATGATACGTTTTGTGCGCTGAACAATGTCGCCTTCGCCCACGAGCGTATATTCGCCGAAAAGCACGGTTCCGACGTTGTCTTCTTCCAGGTTGAGAGCGATCCCTTTAACGCCATGGGGAAAATCGAGCAGCTCACCCGCCATGACGTTGTCCAGCCCGTGAATGCGGGCGATCCCGTCCCCGACCGAGATGACGGTGCCGATTTCGCTAACAACCACGCCGGTTTGGAAGTCTTTGATCTGTTCCCTCAGGATCTTGCTTATCTCGTCCGCTCTGATCTGCATGTTCTCTTCCTTCTCATCTCCCCGCCGAAGGGGGTCGAAAACGAACTGGCCACAAGCATGGGATCACGCAGCCCCGCAGCCGCCTAACTTTCCGCCAGGTGCCGTCTCATCTCGGCAAGCTGCCTTCGGATGGATCCGTCGTACACGGTGCTTCCGATCTGTACAACGACACCACCCAAAAGATTGGAATCCGTTTGGACTTCCAGCTTGATGATTTTTCCAGTGAGCTTGGAAAAGCTTTCCCGCAGACTTGCCAACTCGCGTTCCGAAAGCGGCGTTGCGGCCGTCACCCTCGCGGTTTCGATCCCTTTGCGTTCGTTGACGGTTTTGACATAGCCTCCATAGATTTGGCCGAAATAGAGGATGCGGTTGTGCTGCAGAAGGACACGCAGGAAGTTCTCGGTTACCTTCAGGACGGGATAGCGGTCCAGCAACGCCGAAAGGACCTTTTCCTTCGCATCTCGCGGCACAGCAGGGCTGTCAAAAGCCTCCAGCAGTTCGGGAACGGCCTCGAAAACCTCCTGATACACAGCCAAATCACGGCTGACACTCTCTTCATCGTGCAATTCGAGAGCGACGTCTGCAAGGGATCGGGCATAGCGCAGGAGGACTGCCGTGGAAATCACCGCTCGCCTCCCAGCTTCGTCACAAAGCTAGAGAACAGGCGGCTACGGTCTTCATCCGTGATGTCCTGCCGGATCTTCTCTTCCGCCAGCTGAACGGAAAGCTCCGCGACGTGGGCTTTCAGCTCGAGCTGAGCTGATCGCGTCATACCCTCGATCTCCTCGCGCGTCCGTTCGATGATCTTCCCAGCATCCCGCTCAGCGGCCGACAATAGGCGTAGGTATTCCTCCTGGGCTTCCTTTTCAGCCTGCTCCTTGATCTCCCTCAACTCGTCGTCGAGCCGACTCATGCGCGATTCTATCTCGGCCAGCTTCGCCTCGGCCTCCTTCCGCGCAGCTTGCGCTTCGGCGAGCTGCTCGCGAATCGTCTGTGCACGGTTCGCATAGAAGTTTTGCAGAGGCTTGCGCGCCACCCATACGAGGATGCCGACCACCAACGCCAAGTTGAACAAGCGCCCGAGTGGCATCCAGATTCCCCACTTGTCTCCTTCTTCCGCGGCTAATGCCACCCCGGGGAGCAGGACTGCTTCGCCCAGTAGGAGTAAGGCAAGAACGAGAAGGCGAGACAGGTGAGCTTTCATGTCAATTCTCCGCGGAACAACTCGAAGGCACCCGTTACCGAACGGTGGGAGCCCTCGAGACAACGAGGAATCAGGAATTCAGGCCGTCCTGCGAAGAATGCTGGCAGCGATGCCGCCGGCGATCTCCCGAGCATCGGAGTCCAGCTTCGCTTTTGCAGCCTGCACCTGAGCCTGGATGGAATCGCGGGATTCCTGCGTCAATTTCTCGGCGTTCATCCTTGCCTGTGCCAAGGTTTCGGCTCGCCTCTTCAGAGCCTCGGCGCGAACCTGCTCCTGCCGCCGATAGCCTTCCATGCGGCAGCTCTTGATCGCTGTCTGATACTGATTGAATAATTCCAGATGGTGATCGAGCCTCTTGCGGGTTTGGGCCATCAGCCCCGTCGTCCTGCTCTCTCGTTCCGCCTGCACGCGAAGCAGAGGCTGAAAGAGAAGCTTATTAAGAGCCACGACCAGCGTCAGAAAGATCAGGATCGCCGGAATAATGGAACTGTCCAGACTAATCATAAGAAAAGACGGGCACCACTTGGGACCGTTCCCCAATGAGTTCCTCCCTGTCGGGCTAATCATCGAGGAGCGCAAAAACTATCATAGCGATTCATGTATCGTCAAGGAGTTTTCCCCCTTTTTCCTCAATCAATTAGCGTTAAGCGGCACCGCAGAGACACAGAACACGGCGAGGCCTGACGGTCGTAAAAGCAAACCGCAGGGACATATAGGACTCAAAGAAAAGGCGACTCCAGGAACGAGACCGCTTAAGCGAAAGGCGCGGATGCAATTCCAGATGTGGTATTTGGAGGACGTCACCCACGGCTCGAATAAAAAGTAAGAAATTCGCCGGAAGCCAACAGGGGCACTTGTGCACGGCGCGCCGGGTCTTTGCACTCGAAGGCAAGCGTGTATGGCTGGCGAACGGGTACTCCCTCACCTCTATCAAACCCTTGCCCCTTCGGGGAAGCACACCACTAAAAGCGAAAGCTCGCCTGCCCAGCGCGTCCCTCGCTTCGCAACACGATAGCGAAAAATGGAAGGAGAAGAGAGAACGGGCAAACAGGTGTCCACAGCATCGGAAAACTGAATCTTGCAGATACGACTTCCGCCGGCCGCGTTGCGATCTCTGTGACTCTGTGGTCTGGTTTGGGATATATTGTCTGAATGCTCAAGCAATTAGCCCCGATCTGTCTTCTGGGCCTCGCGCAGGAACTCATCTGGATTGCCACCTGTGCGCTGGGTCCCTTGCGAGAACACACTGAGGCATTTCTCGGGCTGATGGCGGCCGCGTTCGCGCTTTGTGTCTGGAGCTTCTTCCGGCTCGCTGTTATAAGCCGGCGGACAGCAATCCTGGTTGTCGGCTTCGGGTTGCTTTTCAGACTGACCTTGCTCCCGGCGCAACCTTACCAAAGTGAGGACGTTTATCGCTATCTCTGGGATGCGCGCGTAGCTTCCGCCGGAATCGATCCGTTCCGGTATGCGCCGGATGCTCCCGAACTCGAAGGGATCCGGGACGCGAAGCTTTATCCGATGCTCAACTCCAAGTCACACGTCACATCCTATCCGCCTCTATCGCAAATCCTGTTTCGCGCGTGCTACACCATCTTCAAAGACAACGTCACCGCGATGAAGGCCGTCTTCAGCTTTTTCGAATTTGCTGCGCTGCTGGTGTCGTGGAGGCTCCTCACCCTTTTTGGACAAAACCTCCGGAGCCTCTTCCTGATAGCCTGGAACCCTTTTTTTGTTTTTGAGTTTTCCCACTCCGGGCATTCCGACAGCGTGATGATGTTCCTTATCCTTCTCTCGATTTACTTTCTCTGCCGATCGAAAAATGCCTGGGCGATGGTGAGTTACGCCGGGGCAGTATTGTCGAAGCTGCATCCGGCGTTCTGGCTCCCGCTCTATCTGCGCAGGATGCATTGGAAAGCCGTCGTGGCAGGGTTCGCTGTCGGAGCGGTTCTGACATACCCGTACTTCAACCTCCCATCCGGATTTAAGTATCTGAATTCGCTTGGCTGTTACTTCCGCCTGTTCGAATTCAACGCAAGCATTCACTATCTGCTTCGGTATTTGGGGCGCGTGGTATTCCACGAGCAATGGGATCAGACAACCGGGCCCCATCTGGCGGCGCTTCTGCTCATCGCCACCATTCTAGTCGCATGGAAGTTTCCTCTGCGCAACGGCCGCGACTTGCTGCACGCGGGCTTCTGGATAATGACCGCGGACCTCTTGCTCGCAACCACAGTTCATCCCTGGTACATATGCTGGGCGGCCCTTGCTCTTCCCTTCTTTCCCTATGCTTTCATGACGTACTGGACCGGCGCGTGCTTCCTTTCATATCTGGCATATGCTTATCGTCCCGTGTACGAACCAGCGTGGGTACTGCTGGTGGAATACCTCCCGTTGTACGGTCTAATGGCATGGGAAATCTCTCGTCGGGCACCGCTGCTCGATTCGCCGACGAAACGACACCACCAAGACACCAAGAAATCGATTCCTGGTGTTCTTGGTGTCTTGGTGGTGTCCTTTATCCTGTGAGGACTGAGTGAAGAAGAAGAAAAAGTTCTATCTGGAGATTAATCTGAAGGAAGAGATTGTCGAGGGCCGTCCGGAGTATTCCTTCTTTGCGCGTCGGGAGCGCACCGCTCTCCAGGATGTGCTGGAAATCCTTCACCATGCGACATCAAATCCAAAGATCGCCGCAATATCACTAACCATCGATCATCTCATCTGTGGATGGGCACGCCTCAGCAATCTTCGCCGCGCACTCCAGGTGTTTCGCCGCAGCGGGAAGCCGATCTACTGCTTCTTGGAGAGCGGCGGAAACCCGGAGTATTACCTGGCCAGCGTCTGCGACCAGATATTCATGGCCCCCGCCGCCAGCCTGCACCTCGTCGGACTCACGGCCGAAGCCTTCTTTTTCCGCAATATCCTGGACCGATTCGGCGTGGAGCCTCAGCTTCAGACGGTCGGCGAATACAAATCCGCGGCGGAAATGTTTACGCGTACCGGAATGTCTCCCCAGGCCAGAGAGCAGTGGGAGGCGCTTCTGGATGACCACTATGAAACGTTCTTGGTAGCAATGGCAGAGAGCCGGGGACTCAGCCGCGAGGAGGTTTCAGCAATCATCGACTCAGGACCGTTCACCGTCCGCGAAGCGGTGAAGGAGAGGCTGCTCGACGGCGCCTGCTACCAGGATGAGGTGGTTGAGAAGCTGAAGGAAAAGCTGGGCGACAAGATTTTTCCGCTCCCTGCTGCCAAATACCCCACGTCGGATGGATTCTTCAAACGGCTGCTCACATTCCGGAGGCCGAGAATCGCGATACTCGATGTCATCGGAACTATAGACTCCGGAGAAAGTCGACGAGACCGGCTCGGGCGGCAGGTAGCTGGAGCGGAAACGATCGGCAAATTCCTGGATCACGCCCGGGATGCCCGCAAGATCCGAGCGGTCGTGCTTCGGGTAGACTCGCCGGGCGGCTCTGCGCTGGCATCAGACCTTATCTGGCGGAAAGTAACACTACTACGCAAGAAGAAGCCGGTCGTTGCGAGCTTCAGCGACGTTGCGGCCTCCGGCGGCTATTACATCGCCGCGGCAGCTTCCCGGATTTACGCGGAGCCTACCTCAATCACAGGTTCGATCGGCGTTCTCGGCGGCAAGTTCGTTGCAAGGGAACTGATCAGCCGTTTGGCTATTCAGCGTGAGTCCATCCGCCGGGGAGCACACGCCGAATACGAGTCACTCTTCTCGCCGTTTTCACAGGCGGAAGCCGGGCACCTGGAACGTCAACTGCAGGAGTTCTACAGGGAGGACTTCGTCAAGAAGGTCGCCGATGGCCGGAAGATGAGCGAAGAGGCCGTCGACGCGGTAGGACGGGGCCGGATATGGAGCGGCTATCGGGCCAAGAGCCACGAGCTCGTGGACGAAATTGGCGGGCTGTCCGAAGCCATTGAGGAGGCGCGAAAGCTTGCACAAATCCCGGACAGGAAGAAGATTCGCCTGCTTCACTACTACCGCCGCCGGCGGCTGCGGGAGATGTTTATGCCGCAGGTAACCGCCAGCGCGCACGCCGAACTGCTGCCCCAGTCGGCCCTGGACTGGGTGGAATTCCTCCAGCGACTGGCCAGAAACACTGTCCTACTCTTGCTGCCCTTTGATATCCGAATCCGCTAAAAACACGCAGCCACGAATTGCACAAATTGCACGAAAAGCTAAATCCGCACCGTTGGGTTGCCTTGTGGCGGTTTGACACTGAAAAGCCCAAAACCTCTTTCCAATCAATATCCTAAGGAAATCAGGACGATAGGGTGGGCAATCGCAGTCACATTTCCAGCGAGTCGACTACACGGCCACTGGAGCGGATTAGGAGTGAATTGACGTTATTCGTGGGTAGGCACCGGCAAACGGGAACGCTCCCAACCCTGCGGTCGGTCAGGTTTGGGCGGTACGAGCTCGCATTGTCATGGGCGCCGATCCCGGGTCAGCCTAGACTGGAGTCGCGCCGGGCAACCGGCGAGTGGGATCACAGGCAGAACATCGCGATCCTCTCAGGAAGCCCACTTCATCGTCAGCCTCTTTCCTGAATGGGCGCACTCCGTTAGGTACAGATTGATCAGATTCTGATATGGAATCCCCGTTTCCCTCGCCAGAGACTTGAAGTACTCAATAGCGTCCGTGTTGAGACGAAGCGTCACATGCTTCTTTAGATGCTTCGCGTAGGGATTCCTCACGGAATCCGAGAAGTCGTACTCTTTTCTCATAGGAATTGGCCGTATTGCTTACGTTCGTTCCGGGCCGCTTTGCGAGCCGAAACGATCCGGATTTGTTTCCCCTCTTGCCGGTATGCGTGCGACACGACAAGCAATCGCAGCTTCGCGCTGAACCCTAGAAGGATGAAACGGTCTTCGTCTTGGGAATGATCGGGGTCGTGTTTTAAACGGGCGTTTTCGTCGGCGAACGCTGTTGATGCCTCTTCAAACGAGACGCCGTGCTTGCGCCGGTTTTCTCGATTCTTCCGCTCGTCCCAGGAGAAGACTATTTCCTCCATATTGCTATCGTATTGCCGAAAGCATGGAAAAACAAGAGTGATCCCCTCCCAGTGAGCTTTGCAGGCATCACACTGCCGTTTGCCGTCGTCAAAAAAAACAGCTCACTTGCAGCTTCGGAGATCAACTCGCCGCCCAAAAAGGTCAAAGCCTATCGTGTCCCCGTTTTCCCGTCCTACCCAGAACCGATACATTTGGCTGGGGGAACACGTATGCCGGAAACTGGCACACCCCCCTGATGACTTTCGAGATCAGCCCAATGCACATGCAGAGATGCCTCCAACTTCATGCTGCCCGTGAAGCCCGACCTGTGTCAATCTGTGTTATTCGGGTAATTCGTGGTGGCTTTTGAGATAGACCGTTCGGATGGGGAAAGGTATGTCGATACCGGTAGCCCTGAACTTTGCGTCAATTGCCGTGTTGAGCTGATCTGTGATCGCCATTTTGTCCGCGAAACTCTTGGCATAGCACGTCATGAGGAAGCTCAGGGCAAAATCTCCGAAAGATTTGAAGAAGACAGCGGGCGCGGGGCTAGCCATGATTCGCGGATCTTCGCTCGAGGCTTCGAGCATTAGGCTCTTGACCTTCCCGACATCGCTTCCATAAGCAACCCCGAGTTCGATGCGCACGAGGGAGCTGTTATCGGGAAACGAGTGGTTGATTACCACCGTCTTCACCAGGACCGCATTCGGAATGATCATCAGGTTGCCGTCGGTCATCAGGACGGTGGTGCTCCTCATCCCGATCGACTGAACATCACCCGTCTCTCCGCTCTGAAGCTGAATGCGGTCGCCCACCCGGAAAGGGCGATCCAGCATGATGGTGAAGCCCCCGAACATATTCGCCAGCGTGTCCTGTAACGCAAGGCCCACAGCCAAGCTGCCCACTCCCAAGGTTACGAGGATGGACTTGATGTCGATCCGGAATTTATCCAGTACGACCACGAGCCCAATTACCAGCAGCAGGATTCTGACGAGCTTGTCCGTCAGGGGCAGGAGTTCCCGCGCAACCGCTTCATCCTTCCGATCACGCTTGAGTTTCTCGCCATAGCGTTGCAGGCCAATGCTTGAGATCCTGATAAGGGTGGTGATTACGATGCCGACGCTGAGAACGAAGAGGAGTTCGTCCAGGACTCCAAGCAGGCGGAACTTGTATCGGTGGAATGCGGCGTAGATACCAACCAGGAATACCAGGACGCCTCCTGGCCTTCGGACGGCTGCGAGGATCCGGTCGTCAAGGTCGGAGTCCGCGCGCCGAACCCAGCGTCTCCCGACGCTGTCCACCAGAAGAATGTAGATTCGCGCTGCGACCGCGGCCGCGGCGACGACCAGCAGGCTCCGTAGCGCTTCTGTCCAGAACCAGCCCTCTAGCAGAACAAGCACCCAGCTGGGCATGGGGATTTGCGTCTCCTCAGTGCGTTGTCAGTCGCGCCTTCCCTTGTAGATCAGGTCCAAAAACTCCATGCGGGTTTCCGTACGGCGGAATGTACCAAGCATGGAGCTGGTCACTGCCCGCGAGTTCTGCTTTTCCACCCCGCGCATCATCATGCACATGTGCTGCGCGTCGATGACTACTCCGACCCCGAGCGGGTGGATCTTTTCCTGGATAGTCTCCGCGATCTGGGTCGTAAGGCGCTCCTGCACCTGCAGCCTCCGGCTGTACATTTCTACAAGCCGGGCCATCTTACTCAAGCCTATGACCTTCTTGTCCGGAAGGTAGGCCACGTGGCACTTCCCGAAAAAAGGAAGAAGATGGTGTTCGCACAGGCTGAAAAAATCAATGTCCGCGACGATGACCATTTCGTCGTATTCGACGTCGAACAGCGCGTTGTTCAGTAGTTTGTCCGCATCCTGACCGTAGCCGCTCGTGAGGAAGCGCAGGGCCTGATCCACGCGTTTTGGGGTGCCTCGGAGGCCGTCACGATTAGGGTTTTCTCCAATCGCCTTGAGTATCTTTCGAATGAGATCCTGCATGTGTCTCCCGCGTGCCAGTGCAGTTGGCTATAAACCGTTCGAATATGCGCCTGGAGAATAGGTCGTAAGAGAAGCTCTTTTCGGGATGCCACTGCACTCCAAGGATCCAGTGGCTGGAATCCTTCCCGACCAATCCCTCGATGACGCCGTCCGACGCCCGTGCAATGACTTCCAGGTCGCGCCCGACACGGCCGACGGCCTGGTGATGAGTGCTGTTGACCTTGGGTTGGGTCCCTCCTGCGAGCTCTTCAAGCAGGGAGCCCGCAAAGACATCAATCGGGTGGGAGGGCCTTCCGTTCGACCTGGGGTTGCTGTGCCGAATGGAAGTCTTCACGTGTGTCGGTATATCCTGGATCAGGGATCCTCCCGCGAAGACATTTAGAGACTGCAGTCCGAAACAGATCGCAAGAACAGGGATGCGACGCCTCATGGCAACTTCCAGCAGCATGAAATCCGTTTTATCGCGTAGAGGTTGAACGGGTCCGCAAGCCTCCTCACGCACCTCGGAATAGCTGGCCGGATCGACGTCGCTGTGGCTTCCCGTCAGAAGGATTCCGTCCAGGTTCTCGGCCAATGGTCGCAGAGATTCGGGAGCCTCAACCAACGGCACAATAATCGGCGTGCCTCCAACGGCGAGGACGGCATCGGTGTAATATCGGCTCAGGTACTGGCTATCCTTGCCTGGATCCATCCGCGCGGGCATGCCGACCAGAAGAGCCCCAGAATACTCGCCAATCATTCTAAGTCCCAGAAATACCAACACTTACGAATCATACATCGACTTCGGAGTTTTGATTTTACCACAGAGACACCAAGATCACGGAAGGCGTTTGTTATTTACAGAAGCGTAGCAAACGAATACACTCAAAAACATGGATCGGAAGGAGTCGATCTTTAGTCGGCTTGGGAAGGCCTTTCTCGGCGCTTCTCGCGCGATGTTGAATACTGAAATGCCGCACGATGCCGCGGCGATCTCATATTTCAGCTTGATTGCGCTGTTCCCCTCAATACTGATCCTCATCTCCCTCACCGACACAGTGCTGGGCTGGGTTGACCTCCACAAGAAAGTGGTGCAGACGATCGTAGCTCTCTTCCCCGGTTCCCGTCAGTTCCTGAGGGCATACCTTAACGAACTCACGACCCCTTCAACCGCATTGACTCTGTCATGTCTCCTAGTCATTCTCTGGTCGTCAACGTGGATTTTCATCTTTCTTGAGAACGCGCTTAACCGCGCCTGGGGAGTGCCGAGGAGAAGAACATTCTGGCAGAGCCGGCTTCGAAGTTCTGTGCTCATGGTGCTGGGCGGACTCTGCCTGTTAATATCAGCCGGTATCACCACCGTCGTCACCAGGCTGCAGACCCGATCATTGGCCGGCACATGGGAGTTCATAGAAGATCCTATCATCCGCAGACTCTGGTCCCTGGTCTTCTTTGCAGCGGGTTTATTGGTAGCTGTACTGGTATTCTGGCTGGTCTTCAGGCTTATGCCGGACCGGAAGGTGCCGTGGATGGAAGCTCTATCAGGGGCGGTGGTTTCGGCAACCATGTGGGAAATTGCAAGTTATATTTTTGTCAGGCTGGTGCCGTCTTTTGACTATCAGAAGATCTATGGGAAGACCGGAACGTTTATCCTCGTCCTCGTCTGGGTATACACCACCAATCTAATCATGCTTTTCGGCGCAAACTTTTCCGCCCAACTGCACCGGCCCATTCAGCAGCAAGAACCGATTCCACTCCCAGCTGAACCGGGACGGAACAGCTCCCGGCAAAAGATTCACGCCTTTCGCGCCGACCGCTGACTAAACCGGTGAAGCTCAGCGATTTTGATTTCTCACTCCCCGATAACCTGATCGCCCAGCATCCGCTGCCCGAACGCGATCAATCCCGAATGCTGGTCGTCTGGCGGAGCACCGGCAAACGGGAACATCGTATCTTTCGTGACCTGCCGTACATCCTCGGTCCCGAGCATTTCCTGGTCATGAACAACACGCGGGTCTTCCCGGCCCGTCTGAATGCGAGCAGGCCGGGTAAGAGGGAGAAGATCGAGGTTCTGCTGGTGCGCGAACTGGCCCCAGGGGACTGGCTCGTTTTGCTCAAGCCTGCGCGCAAGGCTCCGCCCGGCCAAGAGCTGCTGATCGGAAGCCTACGCACGAGCGTAGTGGACTTGCGGGAGTCGGGCAGCCGGATTCTTCGCTTCGAGCAGAGCGAAGGCCTGATCGAGTTCTTTGAGCAAATCGGCGAGCCACCACTTCCACCATACATTCATAGAATGAATAAAAGGGAAATGGTCGAGGACCGTGAGCGCTACCAGACGGTCTACGCGAGGCACACCGGCTCGGTCGCAGCCCCTACCGCGGGGCTTCACTTCACGCCGGAGGTCTTGAAACGTCTGGAGATCCAGGGCATCGGGAGATGCGAGATCCTGCTCCATGTGGGTTACGGAACTTTCCAGCCCGTCCGGTGCGAGGAGATAGAAAACCATCGCATGGAACCGGAGTACTTTGAGGTCAATGAGCAGGCGGCCGCCTATATCGGGAGGAGTAAGGCTGAGGGACGCCGCATCGTCGCTGTCGGTTCGACCACTACCAGGGTTTTGGAGCATCTGGCAGCCAGGGGATTTACCTTCGACGGGCGAGAATCCGGGTTCTGCGATCTTTTCATTTACCCGGGCTTCAAGTTTCAAATGCTGGACGGAATGTTAACCAATTTCCACCTGCCGCGCTCGACTTTGTTCATGCTGGTCTCTGCTTTTGCCGGACGTGAACTCATGCTGGATTGCTACCGCGAAGCGGTTTCCGAAAGCTATCGTTTCTTCAGTTATGGAGATTGCATGCTTCTGCTGTGATGATCATGCCTCTCTGGGTGAACTAAACCGTGCCTGGGGCCGCTGCATCCAATTCCCTTCATCGGGATATAAGACTCTCTTACTTGGCCGGAAATCTTTTAAAAAGAGGAGCTTGGAGCAATTCCGTTGAATCTTCGGTAAGGCTGTGCTAGAGAACCACCTGTAAGAATGCAGCCGGAGCTGCGCGATCTTTCAGGAAACGAAATACGCGGGCGAGACCGGCGTAGTTATCTATGACTAAGTGGTGAGGCATCCAATGGATTGCAAGGTAGTCCAAACTTGGCTGTTCCGTAAGATCGATGATGAACTGTCGTCCGCCGAGAGCAAGTTGCTCGACTCTCATCTGGGGCAGTGTTCTGCCTGCACGCGCGAATTTCGCATTTTGGCAATTCCGCGCCGGATCGGCCAGGCGATTCCTGCTCTCCAGCCCGGCCCTTACTTTTACCGCAGGCTGAGGGCGCGTATCGAAAATGAGGCCCAGAGCATTACCATCTGGCAGATTATCCTCGGCCTCTCCCGGCAGTTGGTCCCCGCGTTGGCTGCGATTACTTTGGCTCTTTTGTCCATCTTTGCCTACCTGCAGCTTCAAGGCCCACAAACGGACGTTTATCAGGCCTACGACAAGATCTTCATGTCGGGAGATAGGCCCCACCGCATGGTAATCGCTGATCAAGGAGAAATTACGGACGAAAGCGTCTTACGTGCTATCGCGGAACAGGACACGAACCACCGTCCGAGTGCTGACACTCAAGGGAAAAAATAGAACCACACCAGAGCCTTGCGAATAGGTGTAGGTATGATGAAATCTAAGACAAGCGCCGCCCTGCTTCTAGTTCTGACTTTCCTGCTGGGAGGAGTCGCCGGCGCAGTATCCTATTCTCTTTATCAGAACCATGTGGCGGCGAATTCAAGGTACAACAATCCCCGCGATATCGTGAATGTGCTGGCACAGAACCTCAGCCTCGACGCAAAACAGAAAGACACCCTCAAGGGAATCATCGACCAAAGCCGGGATCGCTATCGGGTCCTTTCCGTGCAATTCCGACCGCAGTACGAGACGATTCGCAATGAAACCCGCCAGCAGATCCGGCAAATCCTACACGAAGACCAGAGAGCACGATTCGAAGATTTCCTCAAGGACACGGACAAGCACCACAAGGAACGCGACTCCAAGTCCTCCCAGTAAGCAGATCAGATGCTGTTGATTCGTCTGAACCATCCCGTGAATCAATTGTAGATTGCGGATTGCGAATTGCGGATTTAAAACCTGGGATTAGAGAGGAATTATTCGGATATCCTCCCACAGATAACCAAGACTCAAGATCCTAAAAAACCTCGAATGAGTAGCCACTCCTGGAGTATTTCCCTCCCTCAATCCTCAATCCGCAATCCGCAATTACTAGAGTCCCGGCACCGCCCGAGCCACGGTTAATACGGAGACGCGCAGCGCGCTGCCTTCCAACAGGGCCTCCGTCGCGCTCGCTGCCGTAGCTCCGGTCGTCATGACGTCGTCTATCAGAAGCACGCGCCGTCCCGCCACGGCTTTCCGGTCGCGACATTGGAAGGCCCCACGGACATTTCGCAACCGCTCAGGATCTGTCAGGCCCACCTGAGCCGCAGTGTGCCGAATCCTGGCCAGCGCGTGCTCCAAAAACGGCACTGCGATATGGCAGGCAAGACTCCGTCCTAAGAGTGCTGCCTGGTTAAAGCCTCGCTCCCGCCTTCGCTTCGGGTGTAGTGGAACCGGGACGACGACATCAAACTCCTTCCTTTCCCAGCAGTCAAAGAAAGTGCTCGCCAGAAGCGGCGACAGCAGGCCGACAAGGCTCTGTCTGTGTCGAAACTTCAGATATTGGACGATGCGGCTTAGTTCCGCGGCATAGTAGCCGAAGGACCGTGCACCGGAGAAAGGCGGCGGACGCAGGATGCAATCGCTGCAGAGATGTACCTCGCCGGGTTCGAAGTTCTGGAAGGGAAGGCCGCAGGACGGACACCACGGCTCCTGGATGCGGAGTTGAAGCGCCTTCTCCCAGCACGTGTCGCAAATACCACAGTCCTGCTGACGCGACACCGGCGTCGCACAAATGAAGCACGATTCAGGAAAGACCAGATTCAGGATTGCGTCCGCAATACGTCGCGAGAAAGAGCTGGGCAGATCCCGGGTTGTGGGAACGAATGGCTTGGAAACCAACTGCGCCTACCCGTGGCTGGTGATCAGTGGTCAGTGATCAGTGGCCAGTGGTTAGCAGATTTGCATGGAGAGTGAACTGACTTCTAAGATCTGGCCACTGATCACTGCTCATTGTTCGAGCAGACCCTTTTCGAGACGCCCCTGACACTGGATGCAGTGCCGGGCCCAGGGCACGGCTTCCAGGCGCTTCGGCTGGATCGGGTTCTCGCAATTGGCGCAAACGCCGTAGGATTTGTCCTCGATCCGATCGAGGGCCTCGCTTATCATTTGCAGGATATGGCGGTCGCCGGAGCTCTTGCCGAAAATGAACTCCTTGGTGTAGGACTCCACAGCCATATCGGCAACGTCTTGGATATCAGGTTCCTTTTCGCGTCCATATCCCTCGGTACGCTGAACCATGTGACTGAGGGCGAGCTGTTTTTCGAGCAGCTTTTCCTTTAAATAGTCCAACTTTTTAGCTTCCATTTTCGGCCACCCCCGCCCGCCTACCTGTGATAAGGAATGTTCCGCAATATGCAGAACGCTCGATAAACCTGTTCGAGCAACAGTACTCGGCACATTTCGTGAGTCCAGGTCATCTTTCCCAACGACAGCTTGAGTTTCGCGAGCGCAGAAATCCTCGAACCGATGCCGTCCGGCCCACCGACTACAAACGTAATCTCCTTTGTTCCCCGGTTCTGCTCGCCCTCAAACCAGCGAGCCAACTCGGCTGAGGAAAACTCAGTTCCCTTCTCATCAAGAATCACCACCCGGCCGTGGCCGGGCAGAACTCTAAGAATCTCGCCTTCCTCCGCGGCCACCAACTGGTTCCCTTTGAGGTTGCGCGCCTTCGTCTGGTCGCGGACCTCGATGACTTCGAGGGAAACCATGTGGCGGATACGGTCAAGGTAGTCTTCCAACAAAGATCTTATCGGCGAGTTCTTCGTTTTCCCAACCCAGAGAATCTTAATGTTCATATCTGGGCCCGCGGAATCTTCCTCTCCACAACAAAGGCGGTAATTTTACAGAAAGGGGTCGGCCAATTCAACTGCGCCTGCCTCAAGCATCACAGAATGGCCAGAGCGGCAAAGGAATCGGATGAAGGTGTACGGGATTCTTGCCGTTTTGTCACAAGTTCGCAGTTCACAGTTCTCTGTTCGCATTAGTCCACAGCCCAACGGTTCACTCGGATTTTCTGCGAACTGCGGACTGCGGACTGCGGACTTTCTTGGGCGTGGTTTTGGCAACTTTCTCTGTCAGGAGCTTTTGCGCATCAAGCCGTTTTCCGTCTCGCCACAGCCGCTCCAGGTCATAGTAAGCCCGGGCCTTCTTGGAAAAAATGTGAACCACCAGATCGATGTAGTCCATGAGGACCCACTCGGCATTGCGGTAACCTTCGATGTGGGTCGGCCGCAATCCGAGGGCGCGCAGCTTCTCCTCTACTTCGTCCGCAATGGCTTGGATTTGCCGGGAAGAATCTCCCGAGCAGAGGAGGAAGTAGTTGGCAAAGGAGGCTATGCCGGAAATATCGAGCACGACCAGGTCCGATGCTTTCTTGTCATCTATAGCCTTGAGGGCGATCTTTAGAGCATCTCTCATCGTTCACCATACAAGTGGGTTTTTTGGAGATATTCGTGCACCGCGGCGGGGACAAGATGCCGAATCTGTTTTCCGCGAGAAGCCAGCTTTCGGATCTGAGAAGCTGATATATCGAGGGCTCCCAAATCCACGATGAAAACGCGGCTCTCGCCAGATGCCTCCTCGGCCTGAATCCGGCGCAGAAGCTGGCGCGGCCCAAGTTCGACGAGGTTTCGAACTCTGGATATCGCCTTTGCAGGCAGAACAGATGCAGGCTCGACGGGATCTACGCCTGGGCGCGTCACGAAAATGAAATCGTACGAGGTGAGGAGTCCCTCACTTTCCCTCCACGTGAACACATCCACGAGCGAGTCACCACCGGCGATAAAGTAAAGCCTTGTATCCACACCGGGGTTGCGGCTCGCGAGTTTTTTCATAGTGTGGACCGAGAACGGGCTTGCCGGCGATTCCAGCTCGATGAGCGAAGGGATGAAGGAGGGCAACCCTGCGGTCGCCAGGCTCACCATGGCATACCGATGCGTCAAAGGAATAAGGTCTGGCAGGGATTTGTGTGGGGGAGCAGTGGCCACTACGAAGTAAATCCGATCCAGATCGAAAACCCGCTGGGCGCGCTCTGCGATGTGAAGATGCCCGAGATGTATGGGATTAAAGGTTCCGCCGAGTACTCCCAGCCGTGTTGCTCCCAAATCGGATTTCCTCCGTAATCCGGACAACTTATCCTAGCACATAGCCACCCGTCCTGGGTGAAAAAGGGAAAGACACCCACTGGTGTCCCGTTAAATGTCGAATAATTTCAATTGGTTACTGGAGTTAGGTTGAATCCACTCGCAACTCGGTTCCGTAAGTACTTGATATATTGGAGCTTTCTCAAAACAAGTGAGACTCAAG
>Ga0315279_10003821_pt1 | contig 20671 bp, 16 predicted proteins | sample YL17G06_20_MG_FD_203694 | JGI IMG/M metagenome (GOLD analysis project Ga0315279, IMG submission 203694) | Sediment microbial communities from Yellowstone Lake, YNP, Wyoming, USA - YL17G06_20 | ecosystem: Environmental > Aquatic > Freshwater > Lake > Sediment | place: USA: Wyoming | collected... | reverse complement strand
GTCGGGTGACAACACGGTGAAGCTGTGGGACGTGACCACGGGAGAAGAGCTGCGCACCCTCAGTGGGCATACCAGCTATGTCTACTCCGTCGCCTTCTCCCCCGATGGGACGCTCCTCGCCTCGGGGTCGGGTGACAACACGGTGAAGCTGTGGGTCGTCGCCACGGGAGAGGTGGTGCGCACCCTCGCAGGCCATACCAACGCTGTCACCTCCGTCGCCTTCTCCCCCGATGGGACGCTCCTCGCCTCGGGGTCGGGTGACAGCACGGTGATGCTGTGGGACATCGCCACGGGAGAGGTGGTGCGCACCCTCGCAGGCCATACCGCTTCTGTCTTCTTCGTCGCCTTCTCCCCTGACGGCAAGCTCCTCGCCTCCGGGTCGTGGGACAACACGGTGAAGCTGTGGGACCTCGCCACCGGGCAGGTGCTGCGCACCCTCGCAGGCCATACCAACGCTGTCACCTCCGTCGCCTTCTCCCCTGACGGCAAGCTCCTCGCCTCGGGGTCGGGTGACCGAACGGTGAGGCTGTGGGACCTCGCCACCGGACGGGAGGTGCGCACCCCCGCAGGCCATACCGCCTCTGTCTTCTCCGTCGCCTTCTCCCCTGACGGCAAGCTCCTCGCCTCGGGGTCGGGTGACGACACGCTAAAGCTGTGGGACGTGACCACGGGAGAAGAGTTGCGCACCCTTAGTGGGCATACCAGCTATGTCTACTCCGTCGCCTTCTCCCCTGACGGCAAGCTCCTCGCCTCGGGGTCGGGCGACAGCACGGTGAAGCTGTGGGACGTCGCCACGGGAGAAGAGCTGCGCACCCTCGCAGGCCATACCGCCTCTGTCTTCTTCGTCGCCTTCTCCCCTGACGGCAAGCTCCTCGCCTCGGGGTCGGGCGACAGCACGGTGAAGCTGTGGGACGTCGCCACGGGAGAAGAGCTGCGCACCCTCGCGGGCCATACCAACGCTGTCACCTCCGTCGCCTTCTCCCCCGACGGGAAGCTCCTCGCCTCGGGGGCGAGTGACCGAACGGTGAGGCTGTGGGAGGTGGAGCAGGTGGAATAGGGTGGGCCACCAACTGACCAGGCACGCCAGAGCCTCTTCCCTTCGGTTGCATGGAGGCACCTGTCTCCCTTCGCCCGGCCCGACGGAGGCGTTCTAAGCGGCCTAGAGTCGATCGCCTTGGCTTGTTGACCCCACAGCGTGGGCTAAGTCCTCCTGCGCCAGAGGCTTTGGTCTGCGCCGGGGAGGTCTGACAGTGAGTTCCAAGATCGTCCACCAGGGTGACCTGAGTGTACGGGTTTCAAACTGGTACCCCCGACCGCACCTCAGGGCTGCGCCTGTGCTCCGCGGCCGCGAGAGGCTACCGCGTCGCAGGCCGTCTCAAGCCGGGGCCGCGGCCGGTTGCCCGCTTGCCGGCGGCTGCGTGGTGGGGCAAGATCCGGTCGGACCGAATCGCGACGGAGCTTGCGGGGGAGCCTCAGGCGAACGGCCGAGGGGGATCCATGAGGGACCTTGCGGTCGCGGGAGGGACGCTCCTTCTTCTCCTCGCCTACCTTCTCGTCGAGACTGTGCTCGTGGCGCGGGCGCGCGCCGCGGTGCCGACCCGGATCGCCGTGACTGGAACGCGGGGGAAGTCGAGCGTCGTCCGCCTCATCGCGGCTGGACTGCGGGCAGGGGGAAAGAAGGTCGCGGCGAAGACGACCGGGTCGAGGGCCATGTTCCTCGCTCCAGACGGCGAGGAGACGTCTCTTCGCCGTCGCGGCCGAGCGAAGATCCTCGAGCAAGGCGCGATTCTCCAGAGGGCGGCGACGTGCGGGGCGGAGGTCCTTGTCTCGGAGGCGATGAGCATCCGGCCGGAGAACCACGCGGTCGAGCTCGGCCGCATTCTCTTTCCCCAGATCGTTGTGATCACGAACGTGCGGCTCGACCACCTCGCGGACATCGGAACGTCTCTCGATGAGGCGTCGAGAGCGTTCGCCCAAGGCGTCCCTCGAGATTCGAGGGTCTTCCTGCTTCCGGAGGATTCCCCTCCGGCCCTCCTCGCCGGCCTTGCCCGACGGGGCGTGCCGGTCGTGGGCTGCTCCGCGCTCGATGTGGATGAGGCCTTTCGGAAGCTTCCGTATCTTGAGTGGAAAGGGAACCTCCAGCTTGCCCTCGCGGTCTGCGAGGCGTTGGGGGTCCCAAGGGATGTCGCCCTTTCCGGGATGCGCACCGTCCGCCCGGACTTCGGCTCGCTTAAGGCGTGGCGGATCGAAGCGGGGAATCCGCCGCGGGCGTGGGTCGTGGTGAACGCGTTCGCGGCGAACGAGCCGGAATCGACCCTCGCCGCGATCGAAAAGGCGCGTGAGCGCTGGGACCTGGGCGGTCAACCTCTCGTCGGCCTGCTGAATCTCCGCTCCGACCGGGCGGACCGCACGGACCAGTGGTGCCGAGAGCTCGCGAAGACCAGGCCGGCTTTCGATCGGCTCTTCGTCACGGGCGGAGGGACCGCGGCGGCGCTTCTGCGGCTGAGAAGGACCTACGCCGGCTCGGTTGCCGGCCTGCGGAACCGGAGGCCGGAGGGGGTCTTGGAGGAGATCGCCGCGGTCGAGCCGGACGGGGGAGCGCTCCTTGGGTTTGGGAACATCGCCGGCGCGGGAGGGGCGCTCGTCGAGCACTGTGAAAGGATGGGTGAGGCGCTGTGACGGTTGAAACCGCTTTTCTTGGCCTCCTTGTCGCCACTCTCTTTGTCGAGGTCACGGGGTTCTACCCGGGCGGGATCATCGTCCCGGCCTACGTGGCTCTCTTCCTCGATCAGCCGCTCCGGGTCGTGGGAACGGTGGCCGTCGCGGCCCTTGCCTGGGCGACCTACCGCGCCCTCTCTCACTGGTTCATCCTCTACGGACGAAGGCGGTTCGTACTCATGATTCTCCTCGGCGGGGCGTGGGCCCTCATCGCTTGGCGGCTCGTCCCCACACTCTGGCCGACGTCGGTCGAGCTTCGCACGATCGGCTGGGTCGTCCCCGGTCTGATCGCGAACACCATCGAGCGGCAGGGGGTCTGGCTGACGCTCGCCGCGATGGGGATCGCCTCGGTCGTCACCTACTTCCTGGTGAGGCTCGTCCTCCTGCTCTAGCGGGAGGCCCCGGGTGGAGAGGGAGCGATGAGGACGAGAGGCGAAGAGGAGACAAGGTTGAGGAAACGCCTGGCTGCGCTTGCCATGGTGCTCCTTCTGAGCGTGGGCGCGCTCCTCCTCTTCCAGCGCCTGGAGAGGATGGGCCAAGCGGCGCACGAGGAGGCGATGCTCGTCTCCTCGCGTCTCATGCAGGAGGGAACCGTCGCGATCAAGGCCTGCCGCGAGGCAAGCGGCGTCCTTCTCAACGCGTCGGACGACGTGAACGCGACGGGTCTCCTCGGCCTGCGCTACTCGACACTCACCACCACCGTAGGGAACCTAGAGGCGAAGCGGACGACGACGAATCCGAACATGGCCGGCCTCGTGGCGAAGCTCCTTCTCGACGCGGGCGCTCGGGAAGGAGATGTCGTGGCGATCGGGGCCTCGGGGTCTTTCCCCGCGCTCGTCCTGGCGGCCCTCTCTGCGGCGAAGGCGCTCGACCTTCGACCCGTCCTCATCTATTCCCTGGGCGCGTCGCAGTGGGGGGCAAACGACCCGGCGTTCACCTGGCTCGAGATGGAGGAGTGCCTCGTCGCGCGAGGGATCCTTCCCTACCGCGTTGCGGCGCTCTCCTTGGGGGGCGACACCGATCGCGCGACCGACCTCGATCCGGCGACCGCGTCCCTGCTGCGGGCCCGGGCGCAGGCGAGCGGGGTGCCCGTGATCGAGGCAAGGGACCTCGCGGAGAACGTGCGCGAGCGCATAGCGATCTACCAAAAGGAGGCCGGCGGAAGCCGGATCGCTGCATTCGTGAACGTGGGAGGAACCTGGGCGAACCTCGGCACCGACCCTGCAGTCCTCGAACTCCAACCTGGCCTTGACCGGATCAAGTCGCTCCCGGACCCGTCGCGGCGCGGAGTCCTCTTCGAGATGGCGAAAGAGGGGATTCCGATCGTCCACCTGTTGAACATCAAGGGCCTCGTCGTTCGCTACGGCCTCCCGTGGGATCCGATCCCTCTCCCCGCCGCGGGCAATGGGGCGATCTACCATGACGCGGGACGCGCGGGCGGCTGGCTCCTCGCGATCGCGGCAACGTATCTCGCCGCCATTCTCGTGTTCGCCCTTCTCTGGAGGAGGCTCCCCTGGGAGAAGGGGGGGGGCTGAGGAGCCCGAGACCCTCTCTCCTGCCCACGGAGCGATCTACCAGGGACACCGGAACGGGTCCGCAATCGATCGTGGGGGCACGTGGCGGGCGAGGCGCCTTTGGTGTATAGTTAAAGAATCAAGGTAGGTGTAGGAATGTGGCGGCGGCTTGTCGATCCAATGCCAAGGGAGGCTTTTAGGGCCTCCTTTTTCTTTCAGAAGGGGGTGATGTCTGCTGCCAAGAGATGGGAATAGTGTGTTGATTCTTTCTGAGATAACATGAGTTATCCGGCTCTCCACTAGTAGCTCGCGGGCGCATAGCAGTTCTTCAAAGGGGTGGGAGACATCTAGAATCCCCTGTAAGGCAAGACCCCTGGTGGCAACGGGCAGTGGTGACGTGCCCCCCGAAAGCCGGTCCACGGTGGATGCTAGGATCGGGGTGGAATGAGGCAGGGAATAGCATGGAAGAGGTACCGTCCAGAAGAGATCATCGCCAAGCTGCGGGAAGCGGATGTGGTGATCGCGGCGGGGCGACGGACGTCGGGGAGTCTGCTGGCGAGTTGAACCCGATCCCGCCCCAGCAGCGTGGACTACCGTCCCCCGGTACCGGAGGTCTTGCTCTGCAGGGTGTCTCGCTCTTCAGCACTGAGAACAACAGGGCTTGCATGCTTGGACATAGCACACTGTACTACCCCTCAACATCGTTGTCTATCTACTACGCTGACGCGACACTAGCATCGTCCTGTACAGGCACGCGGGATGGTAGGGCATCCCGCCGGCTTGGGGCTGGCTTGCTCTTTGAAGGAGGGGGTGAGAACTCGCTAAGCGCTCGAAACGACATGCCGATTGTCTGAGAAAGGTGTATTGGTGGAAAGCGATTCGGGATCATCTCCCGACAAGGAGGGAAAGCAGTGTCTAGAAGAGGAACTTTCTATGTTCTCGTGTTGTTGGTGACGCTCGCGGCGTTCGCCGTTCCTGCAGCCGCTGACTGTACGGCAATCGGGGTGTCTCCGGGTGCGACAGCCGACGGCTCGGGCATGGTGACTCACACCGACGATTCTGGAGATGACACCTTCCATGTAAGTATCGTCCCGGCTGCTGACTGGGAACCGGGCTCGATGGTCGATGTCTGGATCAATACTGACAAAATTCCGTTCTGGACTCCTCTCGTCTTGGCGGGGCGCATCCCACAAGTACTTCACACCTACTCCTACACCAACTCGTCCAATTCCTTCCAGAACGAGAACCAGGTCAGCATGGGAGAGTCGAGCCTCACCTCACAAAGTAAGCTGCGGAACAAAGACGGTTGGTTTGCGATGGTAAACCTGATGCGGTTCGGTCTGACCCGGGCGAAGACCGCCCGTGAGGCGATCCAGATCATGGGATCCCTTACCGAGAAATACGGGTACTGCGTGGGCGGAGAGGGCATCCCGATCACCGACGGCAACGAGACTTGGATGTTCGAGATCTATGGTCCTGGCGCGCTTTGGGCGCCTGGCAGCGATCGACTGGGCTCCGTATGGGTCGCCCAGCGCGTACCCGATGGCGAGGTCTCCGTGTACGCAAACCGCAGCCGGATCGGCGAGATCGATCTGAAGGATACCGACAACTTCATGGCCTCGGCAAACATCTACTCGCTCGCCACCGAAATGGGCTGGTGGGACCCGAACAGCGGCAAACCGTTTAAAGTCTATGAGACCTACGGAGCGGACGCGTACTCGCCGTACAATGCGCGCCGTGAATGGCGTGTCTTTAGCCTGCTCGCTCCGTCCCTTAACTTGAGCCCGTGGTTGGAGCACTATCCGTTCTCGGTCAAGCCGGATCAGCCGGTCACGGCGCAGATGATCATGGCGATCGAACGTGATCACTACGAGGGCACTGAGTTCGACCTGACACAGGGATTGGCCGCCGGTCCGTTCGGCGCCCCAGATCGCTGGGGAACCTCCGGCAGCGCAGCTCCCGCGGGGAGCACGGGATGGGAGCGGGCCATCTCACTGCACCGGACGGTCTACTCAACGGTGGTCGTCTCCCGGAAGAACCTGCCCGCCTGGATTGGCGGGATGACGTGGTTCGGATACGATTCCCCGCACACTACCTGCTACATCCCGATCTACTGCGGTGTCACCGAGCTGCCGAAGTCGTTCGATACCGGCGTACGTAGTGGAGCCAACGACTTTTTCAGCCAGGAGTCAGCGTGGTGGGCGTTCAACTTCGTCGAGAACTACTCGAACCTCAAGTACATGTATATGATTAAGGACATCGAGGCGGTTCGCGATCCGCTCGAGGCGGAGTTCTTCGCCATGCAACCGGCCATCGAGAGCGCGGCCCTCGCCCTGTACGCCCTCAATCCTCAGCTCGCTCGGCAGTTCCTGACGACCTATACAAACGCGACCGCCAACCGGGTGGTCGACGCCTACTGGAAGCTGGCAAACCAACTCGTCGGACGCTATACCGACGGCTACTATTATGACGAGACGACCATGAAGAGCTCTTCGCAGGGCTACCCGGCGGAGTGGCTCAAGGCTGTTGGGTTCGGCGAGAGTACCGTGACTCCGGCCGAGGGTCTTGTTCCCGGAATCGACAAGGTTAAATAGCACGGACTGAACAACGGAATGCGAGGCAGGCCACTTAGTGGCTTGCCTCGCGCTGGTATGTTGAACGTGCCGCGAAAAGCACGGACAAGGAGCGCAGTCTCATGAAATACATGATCTTTTCTGTATTGCTCGCCGGTCTTCTCTTCGCGGTTCCGGTGCTGGCCGAGGAGACGGCGATTCAAACCATGAGCTACCCGGCCCTCACCACCACTGCGGGGCAAAGTGCGGACATCATCACGCTGAATATCCTCGTCGAAGAGGCTGGAGTGAAGTACGACTACTGCGACGTGCCTACAGTCGCCATGCTCGCTGCTGGTGTCGGCTTGGGTGGAGCCGTGTCCGGACCCGGCTTCCATGTGGAGTCCCTGACAGATACGAAGCAGTACCCTGTAGGGACCCCGTTCAAGACCCTCATCGTCGTCATCGGCGCTAGCCTCAAGGGCATGGGCGCTTCCGGGTTGACAATCTCGGATGAGGCCTCACGCACACGGGACATCCTCGCATACTGCCAAGAGAACGGAATCTTCGTCGTCGCCGTCCACCTCGGCGGCGAAGTTGCTCGAGGCCCGGCGGGGAGCGACAATGAGCTGATGATCGACGTCGTCGCCCCGTATGCGAACTACATCATCGTCACGGCCGACGGGAACGTGGATGGGCGCTTCACCAAGATCGCCGAACAGCGAGGCATTCCGCTGACGCAGATCCACTACGCGCTCGACTTGGTCGATGTCCTCAAGCAAGCATTCGGTCTCGCGGAGTAGCTGCCTCGGCTTCGCGGGCTTCGCGGAGTGGCATCGGGTGACCACCGGCGACGGGGCTGCCTAGATCGCGGCATAGCACCCGTACCGGTGGTGCCTGATTGCGTGAGGAGGGTAGATTGCCTTGGCGCTGCAGGTCGGGATTATCCTCTTGGTGATGGCAGGCGCGTACGCGCTAGCCAAGTGGAAACTTTCAGTCGAGTTGAGCATGCTGGCTGCAGCACTTGCAGGCGCTATGGCCGGTGCAGTCATCGGGACCCCTCACGTCACGCAAGTGGCGCGTCACTTGGTTGAAGGGTCTTTCACATACCTGGACGTCGTCTTGATCTTCGTGACGGCGACCATATTCATGGAGATCATCAATGTTTCCGGGGGAGCCACGTACATCGTACGGGGAATCATGCGGCGATTCGGTCGACAGAGAATCGTCGTGCTCCTCCTGTTGATGATCGTGCTCCTGATTCCGGGAGCCTTGACGGGAGCCGGGAGTGTCTCGCTTCTCGTCGTTGGCGCTCCGGTGGCGCTGGCGCTCACCGCGCTGGGCATCACGAAGAGCAAAGTGGCAGCGATATTGTTCATCGTTGCCGGACTGAGTGCAGTGGCGCCCCCAGTCAACATCTGGGCCATGATTGTGTGCGCGGGAACGGCCATTCCGTACGTTGGTTTTGATCTCCCGTTGCTGGTTCCGGTCCTTGTTCTCGGGTCGTTCACCGTCCTGTTTCTGGGGTGGAAGGGAACCCCGCTTGACCTCGATGAGACCTTGAAAGAGCTTCCGGAGGTGCCGAAGGGGATGCGCGCCTGGCGTGTCGTCCTCCCATTCTTCGTCTTCTTTGGGCTCGTCGTGTCGTATCGTTTCTGGCCCTTCACCATGCCGATCATGGGACTGCCCTTCCAGTTCGTCGTCTCGGCCATCGTCGCACTCATCGTCAGTCCAAAGCGCGTGAACGTCCTTACATTGTCGCGAGCGACCGTCAAACGGCTCTTGCCTCTTCTGGCGACCGTCATCATCGTGGGAATTCTGCAGCAAGTGATGACAACAACCGGAGTGCGAGGCCTTCTCGCCTTTGCCGTGATCAGCACACCGCTACTCCTTCTATACCTACTTCTTCCGATCATCATCCCGGTCTCGGAGGGGATCCTCACCTACGGTGGAGCGGCTGTCTTGGGCATCCCATTGATCTGGTTCTTCGACTCGATCGGACTCCACGCCACCGTAGCCATCGCCGGACTCAGTTTCCTCTGGGCACTTGGGGATGGACTCCCTCCGACCGCTTTGATCGGACGCCTCAGCGTGATGGTGTCCAAGTATGACGGATCTTATCGCTCGTTCCTGAAGGGAACACTGGTCCCCTGGGGCGTGATCACGGTCGCTGCAGTGTTGATGGTCGTCTTCAGTGCGAAGCTGTCGTTCCTGGTGCGATGACAGAGCCAGAGGCCAAAGGAGGTGAGGGATGTCGATCATCACGATGATCTACTACGCCATGAGTGTGTACTTGATCGGAATCCTTGTCTGGAGTTTCGTCACGGAGAAGAAGAGCGTCTCGGACATGGTGCTGTACCTCATTCTCGCCGCACCGTTCATCCTGCGGGTACTCCATGTCAAGTGAGGGAAGGAGGTGTGGGGTGTCCCGCACATGGATGGTGAAGATCACGCTGGTGGCTGTGATTGGGCTTGTCGTCGGCGTGGCCGGCACCCAGCTTTACACCCACCGGCACTTCGATGTGCCGATCGTCGCCGGACCGGGTGTGACCCGAGTGGCCAAGCTGAGTGACTACTGTCCCACGCTGAAAGGAACCGCTGGGGACACGAACGTCTTCTTCCTCGAGAGTGGGGTGCCGGGAGGCAAGGCGCTGATCATTGCAAACACCCACCCCAACGAGCCTGCTGGGTCGTTGGCTGCATTCGTGTACGTCGAGAATGCCGTACCTGAGCAAGGCACCCTCATCGTGATCCCGGAGTTCAACAACAGCGGTAGCCGCGGGACGTGGCAAGGAGACGGCTATCCGCTCTATTTCGGCATCAAGACGCCGTGGGGAGAGAAGACCTTCCGCATGGGTGGGCGAGGCGTGTCGCAAGTGGATCAGTGGCCCGACCCGGACATCTTCGTGCACTACCCTGAGCGGCAGCTCCTCTCCTACATCGATGCTCGCAATACAAACCGCACCTGGCCTGGGCGCCCAAACGGCATTCTGGCAGAGCGGGTCTGCTATGCCGCGATGGAGCTGATCCGCCAGGAGGGGGTCGATGTCGTGTTGGATCTGCACGGCGCAGAGACAATGTTCCCGGTAACCAACTGCATCGTTGCTCCAGACAAGTCGATCCGCATCGCAACCATGACCACCCTGACAGTCAGTATGGCGGAGGGGTTCGCGAACCACGTCGAACCATCGCCCAGAAACTTTCACGGCTTGTCCCATCGCGAGATCGGCGACTATAGCGACGCGTATCCTTTCCTCCTCGAGGCGCCTATCCCGTTTCTCGACCAGCCTACTGGGCCGAAGACCGTCCAACTGCTTCTCGATGGGAAGGACGAATTCCTATTGAGCTTGTCCAAGCAGAAGCGGTTGTTCGTACCGTACACCGAAGCGGGCTGGCCGATGGAGAAGCGTGTAGGACAGCACTGCTCGGTTTCCCTTGAGATCTTCAACCAGTTCGGGAAGCGATTTCCGGACAAGGCGATCGTCATCTCCGGCACTCCCAAGTACGCTGATCTTGTCGCCAACGGCGTGGGCGCCTATCTGCATGACCCCGAAAGGGCCGCACCGGATCGAGTCTACTACGAGTAGGATGTGCTGCTTCCTGCGCACATAACCTCTTGGTGCTGATCTAACGAACGGAATCGAGAGAAGCCGAAGCACGGTTACTGGCTCCTAATGGTGCTGACCTGATGTTGTGAGAGCGGGCCTCCTTTCCGGCAGTGGAGTACGCTGCCGGTGGAAGAACGGCAACCGCCGTGAGAAGGAGGCGCACCGTGCAGTGTATCGCGTTCGACGCGCACAAGCGGTACACCTGGGCGCTAGGGGAGGACGAGCAGGGGAAGGTGGTGTGCGAGCAGCGGATCGCGCACAAGAAGGGCGCGCTCCCTGAGTTCCTCACGGGGTGTGAGCCAGGATGTCCAGTTGCTGTGGAGACGATCGGGAACTGGTACTGGATGGCTAACGAGATCGAGGCTCGGTGAACAAGACCGACAAGCTGGATGTCCGCGGGATTAACCGCCTCCAGCGTTCAGGAACCCTGCCCACAGTGTGAATTCCCCCAAGAGAGCTTCGAGATGCTCGAGAGCTGCCCCGGACCCGCATGGTGCTTGTGGGGCAGCGGACGCGAGTCAAAACCGCATCCATGCCAACCTGGCGAAGTACGGAGCTTCCTCCGGTGGAGTGGCCGATCTCTTCGGTATCCGAGGTCGAGTTCTTCTGAAGGCTCGATTGAGCGAACTCCCTCCCGAGACGAGGTATGCGACGGAGCGGTTGGTGGAGGAGTTGAATCATCTGGACGGACAGATCAAGGGGTTCGAGGAGCGGATGGCCGACCTGTTCCGGCCGACCCAAGAGTTGGGGGTTGTGCAGACACTGCCCGGCGTGGGGTTCATCCTCGGAGTGGTGATTCTCACCGAAGTGGGAGATGTGAGGAGATTCCCCAGTGCGAGCCATCTAGCGTCGTACTTGGGGATGACACCGGGGGTACGTGCGAGTGGCGGGAGAATTCGCTACGGGCCGACACACTTAGATGTCAACCGATACCTGAAGTGGGCGTATGCCGAAGCCGCCAACGTGACGATGGTTCACCGGCGAAAGCAACCGGAGCGGCATGTGAGTTGTCTCTACGAGCGCGTGCGACATCGAAGTGGCTGACGTGCTCTCCGGAAACTGGACCGCGCATCAGGTCAAGAGTCCGGCTTCCGAACTCTGGAGGATCGAATGCTCACAATGTACCTAATGCCGAATAGAAGGGCATTATAGGTGCTGGTTGGGAGTGGAGGATTCGAACGCCGACGCTGGAGTCCCTAGAGCGGCGGATGGATTCCTACTAGGAGAGGACTGAGGTGGCTGGGCCGTGCCGTCAGGCCTCGCGAGCAACTGCTCTTCACAAGGCCTTTTCTGTACGCCCGAGAGGACTCGAACCTCCGACCTTCGCGTCCGGAGCGCGACGCTCTAATCCGCTGAGCTACGGGCGCATCCTGGCGGAGGGGGCGGGATTCGAACCCGCGGACGAGGTATTCCCCGTCGACGGTTTAGCAAACCGTTGTCTTGGACCGCTTGACTACCCCTCCGGGCCATCGGATTCTAGCTTGGTTTGGATCGTCGGTCAACGTGAGAGGTGGTTCGATCGGGCGGAGGGGGCGGGATTCGAACCCGCGGAACCTCACGGCTCGCCGGTTCTCAAGACCGGTGGTTTCGTCCGCTCACCCACCCCTCCGAGGCGCACTTTCGCAACCCATTATAGGTCCGGCCCTTGATTCGGGCCACGGCGGGCCCTCGTTCGGAGGCACGGCCCGCGCTATCGTCCCTCCGCCAAGGAGTCGGTCCCCGTCGTACAGGGCGACGACTTGGCCCGGGGTGACGGCCCGTTCCGGCGAGTCAAACTCAAGCAGGAATCCCGCGCCCGGCGCAGCATGGAACCTCGCGGGGACGGGCGGGGAACGGTAGCGGACCTTCGCCTCGACCCTCGTCCCGTCGGCCGGCGGTTCGCCGGAGAGAAAGCTCGCCTCGACCGCTTCGAGTCCACAGGAGTAGAGGTCCCTCTCCTCTCCCACGACCAGGGCGTTCGTCGCTCGGTCGAGCGCGACGACGTACAGGGGGTGAGGGGAGGAGATCCCGATGCCGCGGCGCTGACCGATCGTGTAGCGCGGGAGTCCCTCATGCTCGCCGAGCACGCGGCCCTCGCGATCGAGGATCGGCCCGGGGGCGAAGTCCTCGGCGCGGAAGAGGAAGTCCACCTTGCCCTCGAGCGCGAAGCAGAGGTCCTGGCTCTCAGGGAGAGTGGCCGCGTGCAGGCCTCGGCGCCTCGCGACCGCGAAGACCTCCTCCTTGGCGAGGGTCCCGACGGGAAAGGCGAGACGCTCGAGGTCGTCTTCGCGCAGGCCGTAGAGAAAGTAGGATTGGTCTTTGGCCGCGTCCTTCGCCCGGTGGAGTTCGCGACGTCCCGAATCGCCCACGACGATCCGGGCGTGGTGCCCGGTCGCAACCCGGTCGAACCCCTCCTCTGCGGCCAGGCGCAGGGCCAGACCGAAGCGCAGGAGGCGGTTGCAGCGGCCGCAAGGGCTGGGGGTCTCGCCTCGCCGGTAGCGCGCTGTGAAGTCCTTGAGGACTAGGTTGTAGAAGTCCTCGCTTGCATCGATCGTCCGATGAGGGATGCCGAGCTCCTGCGCGGCGAGGGACGCGCTCGTGAGGGAGCAGCACTTGGTCTTCCCCGCGTAGTCCGGCGCGCCGGGGAACGACCAGAACCAGAAGGTGACCCCGGCGACGTCGTGCCCTGCCTCGAGGAGGAGAAGCGCGGCGACCGTGCTGTCGACCCCGCCGCTCATGCAGACGAGGACGCGCTCCGCCACGTCTAGCCTTCGCCGCTCGCGGGGACGACGCAGATGAACTCAAACGGCTCGGGGCCCGCGTTTGAGAACTGGTGCTCCTCCATCGGTGGGACGAAGGCGAAATCCCCCGCCGTGACCGCCACGCTCCCCGTCTCCGACTTCACCTTCCCCTTCCCCGCCACGACGAAGATCTCGTGCTCCCAGGGGTGTGCGTGGTAGGCGCTCGATCCCCCCTCGCCGAGGGTGAACAGACGCATGACGAAGTTCTTCGCCCCTTGGTCGGGGCCGATCAACACGCGCTTCGTCACGTGGAAGACCCGCTCGCCGTCGTGCAGGTCGAGGGCCTCCACCTTGCGGCTCCTGCCGGTTGTGATCATGCCTCCTCCTTTCCTCTAGAGTCGCGAGACGATGAGGGGGACGAGCATCTCCTCCTTCGTCAGCCCACCGTGCATGCCCCGCAGCATCACCGAGTCGGGGAAGGGGTAGTAGAGCCCCTTCCGGCCGGTCGAGGCGACGACGAGGTCCCCGATCCGGTCAGGTACCGCAGGATGAACGTCCCCTCGGCCGAAGAGCCCGCGTTCGAGCGCCTCGTGCGAGTCGAGGCAGACGAGGTCGCCCGCGAAGCGTTCTGCGATCCGATCGGCCACCGCCCGGCGTCTTCCCTCGCGCACGAAGAGATACGAGGCGCGCGGTTCCCCTACCGGCGGGAGGACGAGGTCGCGCATGAGAAGAGGATCCTCGTCGATCCGGGTGTAGTCCTGCCTCTCCATGGTCACGAATCCGTGATCGGAGGTGATCACGAGGACGGCCCCGCGGGACTCGCCAAGCTCCCGCCCGAGGGCCGCGTCGACCGCGCGCAGCTCAGCGGTGAACTCCTCGGTGCGCGGCCCGTGGACGTGTGCGATCGAGTCGGTCTCGCTCCAATACAGGTGGACGAAGACCTTCCCCGCCGCCCGCTGCACCACGTGGCGAGCCGTCACCAGCATGTCCGAGAGGTTGGTCGACGGGTGAAGCTGGTCGCTTGCGCCGTAGAGTAGGTTCGAGAGGCCGCTCGAAGAGATCCGGCGCGGCAGGACGACGTGGGTTTCGACGCCCGCCCGTCGAAGGCTCTCCGAAAGGAAGGGCCCCGCGAGGAAGGTCTCCAGGTCGATTCCCCAATCCACGGCCGAGTCTCCCTTGGTCGTCCCGAGGAGCGAGAGGCGAATCATGTTCGTGATCGAGGACGTCTCCCGAAGGTAGAGCCGGTAGCCGACCATGCCGTGCTCCTGGGGAGTGAGGCCGGTGGAGAAGGTCGTCAGAGCGGAGACGGTCGTGGAAGGAAAGACCGACGTGATCGGGACGAACGCCCCCCGCTCGATCAGGGAGTGAAGGTAGAGGTCCGGGAATCGCTCGAGGAGCGAGGCGAGGTGATAGAAGCCGAGGCCGTCGATCACGAGGAGGATGACCCTGTCCACGGGCCCCCGGACCGCCGAGGCGACCGCGGCGTAAAGATGGCCCTCCGCCCCGCCCGGCTCGTGAAAGAGCGTGCGGACGAGGCCGGGGACGGCACAGATCGAGTACTCCAGGTAGTCAGGCACGACCGCCTTCCCGGCGGGAAGCCCGTCGAACGTCCGGGAACGCAGCCGTGCCTCGATCCCTTTCGCCTGTCCCATGCCCCTAGTATAGAGGTTGGAAAGGTAGCGCGCGGCCGGGCTCGCGGCGTCCCGTCATGCGTCGCTCGTCGAGCGCTCGATCGCGAGGCCCTGGACCCGCAGGTCGTCCAGGAAGGGACCGGCGGGGACGCAGGTCTCCTGCGGAAGGGCGCCGCGAGCCGCGATGGCGCCGGTCGCGAGGAGAAAAGCGATCCCAGCGATTGGGAACCCCGTCGTGCGCGCCATCGCGGAGAGACCCGTCCTCTCGTCGAAGCGATCGATCATCTCGGTCCGGACGACCACCTCCCGTCCCGCCTTCCTTCCCCGCGCCGTGACCCGGAGCAGGACGACGTCCGGCTCATCGAACGACAGGCGCTCCGCGAACAGGTCGACGGCGAGCTCGCGCGGCACGACCTGGGTCCGGCCGATCGAACGAGGCTCCTCATCGAAGAAGCCCATCTCGGCCATCGCGCGCACCTTCTCCGCGTGCCCACGGTAGCGGATCGTCTTGTAGTTTAGGTCCTGCACGCGTCCCCGTAGGGTCTTCGGCAGCGTGGAGCTCCCTCCCGACGTGTGGAACGCCTCCAGTCGGTCGAAGGGCGCGGGAAAGGAGATCTCCTCCACTCCGCTGAGCGACGGGACATGGACGACTTCCCCTCTGTCGATCACGGTCGCCGGCTCCATGTACTCGTTCAGGAGTCCGTGAGGCGAGAAGACGATCTGGTAGTCGAGCGGCGGCCGGGGCCTCTGGGGAAGCCCGCCCACGCGGATCTCCACCAACTCTGCCGACTCCATCCCGTCGATCGCGTCGGCTGCGAGGATGTTGACGAGCCCGGGCGCCAGACCGCAGTCGGGGATCACGGTGACGGCGCGGGCCTTCGCCCGCTCGTGGAGAGCGAGCTCCGCGGCAACGATCCCGTTGTTCCCTCCCAGGTCACAGAAGTGGACCCCCGCTTCCACCGCGGCCTCGGCCAGGGCGAGGTTGAAGAAGTAGGGAACGGCGCTGATCGCGACCGCGTGTCCCTCCATCGCCCGTCGGACGAGCCGCGGCGCGCTCGCGTCGAGCCTCAGGGGGACGACCCGCCGGTCCCGGAGCCAGTCCGCGACCCCTTCGGCGCGAGAGCGCTCGCGGTCGGCGACGACGATCTCCTCGATCGCCTCGCGCCGCGCGAGACTATAGGCGACCGCCCGTCCCATCATCCCTGCCCCGAGTACCAGGACCTTCACCGTGCACCGCCCTCCTTTCACCAATCCCACGCCCGATAAGCTCGGGCTGACCTCCCTTCACTCGTACACCAAGACGCGCCGGCCGTCACCGACACCCGTCCCCACTCCCCCTCGCCCGAGTCGGCCGGCCCCGTCCGCGACTCGCGGACCGCGGCTGGCGTCGGCACGGAGGGGCGCTCCGCGCAGGGGACCTTCGACGCCCAGGCCGCGGCCCGGACGCCCTCGCCGGTTCTCCGTGGAATCTCGCAAGAGGGGCGGGTTGCAGGCCAGCCTCCCTCGACGGACAATGGCGCCGTCCAGTCCACCGACGTCGCGCCTTGACACGTCCTTGCCCGCGATCCAAGAGCCGGGCGCGGTCGCCTCGGTCGGTGAGGGAGAGAGCCATCGAAGCCAAGGAATGCTCCAACTTGACCGGGATACGCGAGGCGCATCCCGAGAAGTTCGTCACCCCCGAGCGGGCGTTCGCCGCGACGATCCACCGGGGCGACCGCATCTTCGTCGGGACCGCGTGCGGAAAACCGCAGTACCTCGTGAACGAGCTTGTCCGTTATGTGGAGGCAAACCCCAAGGCCGTCTCCGACACCGAGGTCCTCCACGTGTGGAGCCTGGGGCTTGCCCCGTACCTGAGGGAGGAGTTCCAGAGGAACTTCCGCCATTCGACGTTCTTCATCAGCGGGATGACCCGCGACGCGGTGAATCAGGGGCTCGCCGACTACACCCCGATCTTCCTATCCCAAGTGCCAGACCTCCTCTACCGCGGGATCCTGCCGATCGACGTCGCCCTGGTTCAGACCTCGCCCCCGGACCGTCACGGGTTCATGAGCCTCGGGATCAGCGTGGACATCGTCCGCGCCGCGGTTGACCGGGCGAAGCACGTCGTCTGCCAGGTGAACGCGGGAATGCCGCGCACGCACGGAAACAGCTTCCTCCACGTCAAGGACGTCGACTTCCTCATCCCGCACGACGAGCCCCTTCTCGAGTACGAGATCGAGGTGCCGGACGAGATCGCCCACCAGATCGGGAGATACGTTGCCCGCCTGGTCGAGGACGGGGCAACGATCCAGGTCGGCTACGGGCGCATCCCGAACGCCATTCTCGCAAACCTCCGCGGGAAGAAGCACCTCGGAGTGCACACCGAGCTTCTCTCCGACGGGATCGTCGAGCTGATGAAGGAAGGGGTGATCGACAACACCGAGAAGCCGATCATCCGGAACAAGACGGTCGCCGCGTTCTGCATGGGCAAGCGCTCGACCTACGAGTTCCTCTCCGACAACCCCGCGATCGAGTTCCGGCCGGTCGAGTACACGAACAGCCCCTCCACCATCGCCCAGATCCGGAAGATGACCGCGATCAACACCTCCCTGGAGATCGACCTGACCGGCCAGGCGACGGCGGAGTCGCTCGGGAAGCTCTTCTACAGCGGAATCGGCGGACAGGCGGACTTCATGCGCGGGGCCATCCTCGCCCCGGAAGGAAAGTCGATTCTCGTTCTAGAGTCGACGGCGAAAGACGGGGAGGTCTCGCGGATCGTCCCCGCCCTCTCCGAGGGCGCGGGGGTGACCCTGACCCGCGGTGACGTCCACTACGTGGTAACCGAGTACGGGATCGCCTACCTCCATGGGAAGAACACGCGGGAGCGGGCGATGGAACTCATCTCGGTCGCCCACCCCAAGTTCCGCCCCTGGCTCCTCAAGGAGGCGAAGGCACGGAACCTGATCTACCAAGACCAGGCGTACATCCCCGGCGAGAAGGGCCAGTACCCCGAGGAACTGGAGACGCTTCGAACGACGAGGAAGGGACTGGAGATCCTCCTCCGGCCGGTGCGGATCGCCGACGAGCCTCTGCTCAAGGAGTTCTTCCACTCTCTGTCTGACCAGTCCATCTACCGACGCTTCATCTCGGTGCGTACGGACATGCCTCACGAGCGGCTGCAGGAATTCGTGGTGATCGACTACACGAAGGAGACCGTGATCCTGGCCGTGATCGAGCACGAAGAACAACCGATTGTCATCGGAGTGGGGCAGTACGGAATCGACGAAAGCACCCACACGGCCGAGGTCGCCCTCGTCGTGCGCGACGACCACCAGAACCAGGGCGTCGGGACCGAGCTCCTCTCGTACCTCACCTACCTGGCGAAGCGGAAGGGACTGCTCGGGTTCTCCGCGGAGGTGTTGGTCGACAACCAGGCGATGCTTCACCTGTTCGAGCAGGGAGGGTTCGCCATCGAGAAACGGCGGGACGCGGGGGTCTATGAGCTCAAGATGCTGTTTGGGTGAAGTCATGACTCTAGGAATGGGCATTCAGTCGCTTTTCGAACCGCGGTCGGTCGCGGTGATCGGCGCCTCGCAGGACAAGGCCAAGATCGGCTACCGGATCGTGGAGAACATCGTCGCGAGCGGCTACGTTGGACGGCTCTACCCGGTGAACCCCAAGGGCGGGGAGATCCTGGGGCACAGGATGCTCCGAGATCTCGCCGAAACGGACGGGCCCGTCGACATGGCCGTGATCGCCATCCCGGCAGCCCACGTCTTCTCGGCCGTGCAGAGCTGCGCCGCGCAGGGGGTCAAGAACGCCGTCATCATCACCTCGGGGTTCTCCGAGGTCGGAAACGCCGACGAGGAGAAGCGGATCGCCCGCTTGGCTCGCGAGCACGGCATGCGGGTCCTCGGGCCGAACATCTTTGGCATCTACTCGTCTTCGGTCTCCCTCGACGCCACATTCGGGCCCGGCGGGATCCTCCCCGGCCGTGTGGCGATCGTGACTCAGAGTGGAGCCCTCGGAATCGCCATGATCGGGAAGACCGCCGCCGAGTCTCTCGGCCTTTCGGCTCTCGTCTCCACGGGGAACAAGTCGGACATCGACGAGTCGGACCTGCTCGAGTACCTGGAAGGGGATCCCCGCACGAAGGTCATCCTCCTCTACATCGAGGGGGTGAAGCGAGGAGACCGCCTCGTCGAGACGTTGAAGCGGGTCACGCGCCAGAAGCACGTCGTGGTGATCAAGTCGGGCCGCTCCAGGCGCGGGGCCGTCGCCGCCGCCTCGCACACCGGATCGCTCGCCGGAGCCGACGAGATCTTCGACAGCGTGATGCGCCAGTGCGGGGTCCTCCGTGCAGAGAGCGTCCAGGAGGCCTTCGATTGGGCGCGGTTCCTCGCCGACGCCGTGCTGCCGGCGGGGAAAGAGACCGTGATCATCACGAACGGCGGCGGAATCGGCGTGCTCGCCACGGACGCCTGCGAGAAGGACGGGGTCGATCTCTACGATGATCCCAACGAGCTCAAGGAAGCGTTCTCCTCCGTCATCCCAGACTTCGGCTCGACCAAGAATCCGATCGACCTGACCGGGCAGGCGACCGCGAACGACTACGCGCGAGCCCTCCAGGTGGCCTTGGAGCGGGACGAGATCCACGCCGTGCTCGCGCTGTACTGCGAGACGGCCCTGTTCGACACGCAGGAGTTCGCCCGCCTCCTCGAGGACGTGTACGGACGTTACCGGTCAAGGAAGCCGATCCTCTTCTCCCTCTTCGGGGGCGAGAAGATCGAGCAGGCCATCCACGGGCTGCGCCGCCAAGGGATCCCCGTCTTCGCGGACGTGTACGAGGCGGTCTCCTGCCTGGGAGCCTTGTACCGCTCCTGGCGCTACCTGCGGGAGCCTGAGGATCGCCCCGAGCCGATGGTCATCGACCGGACAGCCGTAGAGGGAATCCTCGACGGGGCGCGGCGCGAGGACCGCGGTTTCCTGCTCGCGAACGAGGCTCAGCAGGTCGCGGCGATCCTGGGGATCGAGATGCCTCGTTCGATCGTCGCGAGCAGCCTCGACGAGGCGGTGCGGGCCGCCAAACAGATCGGCTACCCCGTTGTGATGAAGGTCGTCTCCAAGGACATCCTGCACAAGAGCGACGCGGGCGGGGTCGCCCTGGACCTTGAGAACGACGGAGAGGTGATCGACGCGTACCAGGCGATCCTGCGGAGCTGCCGTGCGTACAAGCCAGACGCGATCATCGCGGGTGTCGAGGTGGTGCAGATGGTCCGCCCGGGCGTCGAGACGATCCTCGGGGCGCGACAGGACCCTTCGTTCGGGCCTGTCGTCATGTTCGGGCTCGGCGGGATCTACGTCGAGGTGATGAAGGACGTCTCCTTCCGCGCGGCGCCCGTCTCGCGCAGGGAAGCCCAGGAGATGATCGCCTCGATCCGCTCCTACCCACTGCTCTTGGGAGTGCGAGGCGAGAAGCGCAAGGAGATCGAGGGGATCGTTGACGTAGCCATCAAGCTCGGCCACGTGATCGACCAGTGCCGCGACCTCACGGACATCGAGATCAATCCGCTCGTCGTCTACGACCACGGCGAAGGGGTCAAGGCCGTAGACATGAGGATTCTGTTCCGCCACCCGGGGGAGGTGAGGTAAGGTGAAGCCACTGATCATCGCATCGACGCGGAAGAATGCGGGGAAGACGAGCGTGCTCGTCGGCCTCGCCGGCGCCCTGCAGAAGAAGGTTGGGTACATCAAGCCGCTCGGCGACCGCTTCCTTTACCGCAAGAAGCGCCTATGGGACTACGATGCCGCCCTGTTCGTAAGCCTCTTCCACCTCGACGACCAGCCGGAGCGGATCAGCATCGGGTTTGACCACTCCAAGCTCCGCTACATGTACGACCGCTCGTCGATCACGCGGGAGATGAAGCGGATGATGGAGGAGGTGGGAAA
>Ga0315279_10003820_pt1 | contig 20673 bp, 21 predicted proteins | sample YL17G06_20_MG_FD_203694 | JGI IMG/M metagenome (GOLD analysis project Ga0315279, IMG submission 203694) | Sediment microbial communities from Yellowstone Lake, YNP, Wyoming, USA - YL17G06_20 | ecosystem: Environmental > Aquatic > Freshwater > Lake > Sediment | place: USA: Wyoming | collected... | reverse complement strand
CCATGGGGTATGAGCCTTCTGCTCCCAACATCGATCCTAGTCAGGTGGTGGTGTCTGGCCCTGAGGAGCTGGTGAGTCGCGTGTCGGTCGCTGTGGCCACTGTGGACGTGTCGGGGGCGGTGACTGATGTGCGGCAGACCTATCCCCTGGTGGCCCGCGACGATAGCGGCTTCATTGTGGAGGGGGTGACCATCGATCCTAGCAGCGTCGGTGTTCAGATAACGGTGGAGCAAAAGCGCTTCAGCCGCTTGGTGGCGGTCAGTCCCTCCCTGCGGGGCAGCCCGGCCGCCGGCTACAACGTGACGGCGGTGGAGGTAGAACCGGCCAGCGTAACCCTGCTGGGCCCCTTGGATCTTCTGAACGTCACCAGTTTTGTGGTGACCGATGATATCGATATTACAGGCGCCACCAGCGACATAAGTCGCATCGTCTACCTGGCCGGGCTGAATCCAGGCGTCAGCATAAGCGGGCCGCGCACCGTCTCGGTGCGGGTACGCATCGGTCCCGCTCAGGGCGAGGCCATCTTCGGGGTTGCGCCCCATTGGACGGGGCTGGCCAGCGACCTGCGGGTGGTAAGCATCACCTCCCTGGTGGAGGTGAAGCTCCAGGGTGAGCTGCCGACGCTGCGAAATGCCTCGCCCGATCAGGTGACGGCGAGCGTTGACCTATCGGGCTTGGGTGCCGGCAGCTATGGGTTGGAGCCGAAGGTGGAGGCGCCCGCTGGATTGAAGGTGGCCAACATATCACCCGCCTCGGTTGAGGTGGTGCTGGCGCCAGCGCCATGAGGGAGGCTAGTCCCCTGACCGAGGAGCCTACCCAGGGGGAGGGGCTTACAGCGACCCAGAAGCCGCTGGTAGCCATCGTTGGCCGGCCCAATGTCGGCAAGTCAGCCCTATTCAACAGACTTATTGGCTCCCGCAAGGCCCTGGTGGAGGACATCCCTGGCACCACCCGCGACCGCCTCTACGCCGATGTCGAGTGGGGGGAGCGGGTGTTCACCCTGATCGATACCGGTGGTCTGGACCCTAGCGGCGAGGAGGGCTACACCCCCCTGGTGAAGCGACAGGTGGAGGTGGCCCTGGCCGAGGCTGATGTCATCGTCCTGGTGGTGGACGCCCGCGATGGCCTCACCGCCACCGACCTAGAGATCGCCGACCTCCTGCGGCGGGCAGGCAAGCCCCTGGTTCTGGCAGCCAACAAGGCTGACAACGAGGCTCGTCGGCAGGAGGCAGTACAGTTCTACGAGCTGGCCCTGGGCGACCCCATCCCCCTGAGCGCCTACCACGGCCTGGGCCTGGCCGAGCTGATGGATCGGCTGGTTCTGCTTCTTCCTGTCGGGGCAGCGGCAGCCGTCCCCGCTGGTCTGCGTTTGGCCATTATCGGCCGACCGAATGTCGGCAAGTCCCTGCTTCTGAACGCTATCCTGGGCCAGGAGCGGGTGATCGTCAGCGAGGAGGCGGGAACCACCCGCGACGCCATAGACATAACTTTCCGCTATCAGGAGCAAGACCTGGTGCTCATCGATACTGCTGGCATCCGTCGTCGTGGGCACATTCAGGTTGGCGTGGAGAAGCACAGCGTTCTGCGGGCCCAGGAGGCCATCGATAGGAGCGATGTGGCCCTTCTGGTGACCGATGCGAGCGACGGGATCACCGCCCAGGATGCCCATATCGCCGGCTATGTAGCTGAGGCCGTCAAGGGCCTGGTAGTAGCCATCAATAAGTGGGACCTCATGCCCGGCGACGGCGAGACGCGGGCAGCCTTCGTCAAAGCGACTCGCGCCCGTCTGCGCTTCCTGCCCTGGGCCCCCCTGCGCTTCATTTCGGCCAAGGAGGGGACTGGCATCGATGAGCTGCTCGCTGCGGCCCTGGCGGTGGGGGTGACCCGCGGCCAGCGGGTGGCTACCGCTGAGCTGAACGTCGTCATGCGCAAGGCTGTGGCTGCCCATGGCCCACCCTCCGTGCAGGGACAGCGGCTGAAATTGCTCTACGTGACCCAGGCCCAGACGCGGCCGCCCACCTTTGTGTTCTTTGTTAACGACCCCTCCCTCCTCCACTTTTCCTATCGGCGCTACCTGGAGAACTTCATCCGCAAGGCCTTTGGCTTCCAGGGAACGGCTGTAAAACTGATCTTTCGCGGTCGGGGCGAGGTCTAGGGGATGGTCTGGCAATACGTCGTTGTGGCCGTGGCGAGCTACCTAATGGGATCCATTCCCAGCGGCTGGCTGGCGGGAAAGCTCATGCGAGGCATCGATGTTCGCGATTACGGCAGCGGGGCGACGGGTACCACCAATGTCCTGCGCAGTCTGGGGCTTTGGCCGGCCCTCTTGGTTCTTGTGGCCGACATCCTCAAGGCGTATGTGACCGTCCTCGCCACCTGGTACATCTTTGAGCCCTACGTGGGGGCGAACACGGCCCACAACCTACAGGCGGTGGCGGGGGTGGCAGCTATCATTGGCCATGATTGGCCGGCGTACCTCGCGTTCAGGGGAGGCAAGGGAGTGGCGGCGACCTACGGGGCTTTCGCCGCCATGCTCTTCTTCCCCTTGAGTGTCCCCGGTCTGCTGGCGGTGGCGGTGGCCATCGTTCTGGTCTTTCGCTATATGTCTCTCATGTCGGTGATCACCGTTCTCATGGGGGGAGCTGCCTTCTTGGGGCTGGCACTGGCGGGCATCGTCCCCTACGCCTTCGCCATATTCGGCGGCATTGCATCGGCCCTGGTTCTATTCCGGCATCGGGAGAACATTCGGCGACTGCTCGCTGGCACGGAGCCCAAGATAGGTCAAGGGGACGAAAGACACCTTCAGAGGCCTCCACAAAGGCTGTGGCCATTTCGTAGAATGTAATCGGGGAGATGGCGACCTTTCAGGAGTATCTGGCCGAGCTGAAGGACGAAGGCCAGCCGCTAAAGGTGAGCAGGCTGGTGCACCTCTCTCACTTGGCCGACGAGCAGGAGAAGGCCTTCTTGGATGCCTGGCCTCAACTTCAGACCGAGCGCCGTCGCCAGGTGATGCAGCAGCTAGTGGAGTTGGCCGAAGATAACGTAGATCTCAACTTCGACGCCATATTTCTGGTCTGCCTTTGCGACGCTGACCCCCAGGTGAGGGCGTTTGCCATTCGCGGCCTGTGGGAGTATGAGCATCGAGACGTCATCAAACCGCTCATCGGCCTTCTCCAGGCGGATGACAATGCGGCGGTGAGAGCGGAAGCGGCCCTGGCTCTTGGCCGCTTCGTTCTTCAGTGGGAGTTCGGCTCCCTGCCCGACCGCTACTTTCGCCAGGTGGAGCAGGTCCTGCGCCGGGCCATCAGCAATAGCGACGAGGAACTGGAGGTGCGGGGCAGGGCCCTGGAGGCCATCGGTGCCTGTAGCCTGCCCTGGATTCGGCGGGCTATCTACAGCGCCTACAAGAGCGACAGCCATCGCCTTAGGATAAGCGGCGTCCACGCCATGGGGCACAACTGCGACCCCTCCTGGCGGCCCATCCTCTTCCAGGAGCTCAAGAGCGATGACCCTGAGATGCGCTATGAAGCGGCTCTGGCCTGTGGCTCGCTGGCCGAGGAGGCGGCGGTCGTCCATCTGATTCCCCTTTTGGAAGACGAGGACGTCGAGGTGAGAGAGGTTACCATTGCTGCTCTGGGGGAGATCGGCGGCCGCCAGGCCAGGTCTGCCCTCACGCGCTATCTAGATCATCCCTCACACAGCATGCGGGAGGCGGTTCAAGAAGCCCTCTCGCTGGTGGATTCCGCCGAGGACCCTGGGCTCATTTAGCCTTTAACTCCAGATGGCCAAAGGCGCATCGTCCAAGAAGTTGCCGATAGAGCGGGCTGTCTCGGCCGGAGGCGTGGTCTATCGGCGAGGGCGAGAGGGTGTCGAGGTGGTGCTCTGCGGCCGCACGAGCGAGGGCATATGGGGCCTTCCCAAGGGAACGCCCGATGCCAACGAGAGCCTGGAGGAAGCGGCTGTACGCGAGGTGAGGGAGGAGACAGGCCTGCAGGTCGTCATCGAGACCAAGATCGGCACCATCGAGTACTGGTTCGCCCGCGAGGGTGTGCGCTACCATAAGTTCGTCCATTACTATCTGATGGTCGCCACTGGCGGTAGCCCTGCGGACCACGACTGGGAGTACGATAGCGTCGACTGGTTCCCGCTGGCGGAGGCCTGTAAGACCCTGAGCTATGCCAATGATGTGGAGGTGGTGCGCAAGGCTGCGGCCATCATCGACAGCCAGGGAGAGCCGTCGTGAACACACTCGCCGACGATGTGGTTGCCCGCGGTCGCAGGGTTATCATTCGCCGTAAGCGCCTCTCCGACGCCAAGGACGACTACACCTGGCGCAGCGACGAGGAGTTGGCTCGCTATGACGCTGTGCCGCCCCTGCGCATCTCCTTACCCGACTTCCGGGCCTCCTTGCAGGCTCAGCTGCGCTATCCTGATGGCGCACGGCGTTCCTATGCCATCGAGGACGAGAGCGGTCGCCACATCGGCAACGCCATGTACTACAACCTGAGGGAGGCGATGGGCGAGGCCGAGCTGGGCATCACCATCGGCGACCGCCGCTACTGGGGCCAGGGCTACGGCAGCGACGCCGTGCAGGCCCTGGCGAAGCTGGTGTTCAGGGAGAAGGGCCTGCGCCGGATGTTCCTTCACACCCTCGACTGGAACTTGCGTGCTCAGCGCTGCTTCCAGAAGGCGGGGTTCGTGCCCCGCGGCCTGGTGCAGCGCGATGGCCGCAGCTTCGTGCTGATGGAGAAGCTGCAGCGGCTGGAACACACGGCCAGCCAGTAGGGGGGAGAACCCGGGCAGGAGACAGCCACAGGGGCAACGCGCAGTCCCTCAGGCTACCGCCAGCGGCCTTGACCCCGACGTGGGTGCCCAGAAAATCCGCAAGAGGTAGCCAGCGCAGGGGTGAGTCAGGAGGGCGGCAACCGACGCGGCAAGAACTCTTCTAGAAATGAAGTCCCAGGTGCCTGACCAGGGGCAGGAGGCGGCCTTCTCTCGCCCCCGTTCACCAGGCTGGCCTCGCCCTTCGCGGGAGTATGTCGAATTATCCCCTCGAACTCACTATCTGTCGGAAACAGGAAAAACCCGTCACCCTGCTGGTTCTGACTTCGCCTATCACACTTCCAAGTGAATGAGTATATCCGCTGGCTGACCTGCCCAGTCAGTTCCCAGTCCCAAATGTCATCCTTGAATCGCGCGAGCAACTTGTCCCCCCGCCGCTGGAAGGTCATGTCGCCGACGCCAGTTCTCCAGGTGCCCTCGATATCCTCCACCCTGAGGGAACTCAACTGCTGGCGTTCCAGCTCGAACCGCTTGAGCACCAGCGAACGTTCAGCCTTGCCCGCCTCCCCTATCTGCTTCAAGCGTTCCTTCTCGTTCTCTTCCCACCTAGCGACGTTCAGAGAGACCTGATAGACTCGCTGGTTGACATCCTCCTCCTTGCGGGCTTCGGCCAGGACTTCCTTCGCTTCGTCTACCAGCCCCGCTTCCGCCATTAGTCCGGCCAAATTCCCTGCGGCGAGCGTCTCCTTCTGTTCCCACGCGCTACGGTAGAATTTGGCCGTTGTGATGGGCATGTCGAGCTCGCTGAGAATAACCGCCAAGTTGTTCAGCACTGAAGCGTCCCGCCGCAATATCCTATAGTGGTAGAAAGCCGCGAGTTTGTAGCCCGCCTTGCCGTAGCGATAGGCCAGTGTAAACCGAGCGTCCACGTCCCCTGGATTGAGCTCCAGCGCCTTCTCGAGATGCAGCAGCATCTCGTCTTGCTTGCCCCAGTCCTCATATAGCGCCGCCAGGAGCTTCTCCACCTCCGCCCTCTCTCCGTCACTCTTGGCCCTCTCGAGACCTTCGGCCAGACAGTTCTCGGCTTTCTCGAAGAGCTTGGCCTTTCGCAGCGCCTGGGCCTGCCGCGACAAAAGCGTTACACGCTGCTCTCCGGTGAGTGCAGTTATCTCGTAACCTTCGCTATAGACCGCAGCCGCCTTCTCGTACTCACCGGTTGAGTCATAGCAGTCGCCAAGCCGCATCACTGGGAAGTGCGATGTGGGGTACTTGTCCCGAAGCGCCCGCAGTTCCTCTAGTCTTTGCGTTTGGCCAGCGGCGTATAGCTCCTGCAAGCGGAAGGAGTCGAACGCAGCCTTCCTATCGTTGTCCGTCTCAGCCTCAATGGCCTCCTGCAACTTGGAATCGAACGTAGAGTAGTCCTTCGCCTGTAACGCTGTGAACGCTTCGCCGAATGGCTCGCGCTTCTCCACCTGTACCGTGTCCGTGCCCACCCCCTGGTCTAAGACTTCTATCTCCGCCCTACCTAGGTCGGGCTCTTCCGGTGCGGGTGGCGGCGGTGCTGCCTGCTCTGGCGGCGACTCCCTCGGAGCGGAGGTGGGGTGGTCAAACCCATATTCCAGTTTTGGTCCCGTGGGGGCCTGATAAGTGAGACGAGGAAACCGGCCGACTATGCCAGCCGCGAACAGGGCGAATCCGAGCACCAAGGCGGTAACGGCGACGTAGTTTGGCCCATCCCGAACCCCCGAGAAGCATCCAACGATCATCAGTGCGAATCCAGGGATCGCGCAGATAATTCTCAGTCGAATACCCAGCGCAAACCCTAGGGCGGTGCCGGTCGGCTGCGGCTGCTGAGAGTTCCTAGGAGCCTGGTTCGTCGTCACGGGGCGGCCTTTCAGGTGGATAATATCACAAAATAGGGAGCCCGTCGCGCTGTTGCGCTTACGCCCCTATGAGAATGCCGTTGGCGCTTCAGGGGCGCAGCTCGCGCAGCGAGCGGATCTCGTTTGGCAGCCTGCGCCCGTCCACAGCGAGGCGGGCGGACGCTGCGCCCTACCGCCGCTGCGGGGCTAGCCCGTGTCTTCTTTGTATGTGATAACCCTGCCGCTACTCCTTGGGCTTGGCCGGACGCCCCGGCAGGTCCAGGTCCACTGGCGGCGGTGCGGGATTGGCGATGTCGTACACCAGCTCCGTTGGCACGACTTGGGCCAGTTCCTCCAGAGTCCACTTGGCCCTCTTGGTGATGCTGTGGATGGGCATTTCGGCCGCTGCCAGTGATATCGTGCCGCCACCCACATGGAAGATCTGACCGTTGATGTTCCACGCGTAGTCGGTGCACAGATAGACGACCATAGGGGCTATGTGTTCGGGCGTCCTCTCGACGGGGCCAGCCGTCGCAAGCCTCGGTTGAGCGACGCCGCTCTGAGCGCGAATAGCCGCCGCTGCCTCGGGCACGGTGGCCGTCATGCGAGTGGTGGCCGACGGGGCGATGGCGTTGCAGGTTACTCCATTGCGGCCGAGGTCGCGCGCCACCACGCGGGTAAAGCCAGCGACGCCTGCTTTGGCCGCGCCGTAGTTGGCCTGACCTGTGTTGCCTCGCAGGCCGGAGATGGAGGAGAAGTTGACGATGCGCCCGTAGCGTTGCTGGCGCATAAGGACAGCCGCCGGTTTGGTGCAGGCGAAGTGGCCCTTGAGGTGGACGGCGATGACAGCGTCCCACTCCTCCTCGCTCATGTTGAAGATCATGCGGTCGCGCAGGATGCCGGCGTTGTTCACCAGGATATCGATGCGGCCGAAGTTGTCCACACAGGTCTTGATGATGTTCTCGCCGCCCTCAACCGTGGCTACGCTGTCGTAATTGGAGATGGCGGTGCCTCCCTGGCTGTGGATGGCCTCCACCACCTCGTCAGCGGGGCTCTTGTCGAAACCGCTGCCGTCTGAGGCCACTCCGGGGTCGTTGACCACCACGCTGGCGCCCTCGGCCGCCAAGGCGATGGCTATGCCCCGGCCGATTCCTCGACCGGCGCCTGTCACCACAGCGTTTCTGCCCTTGAGCAAGTCTGCCATGCTAGATCACCTCTCGTTCCTCAGGAAGCTGGCTGGGCCTAGCTCTTAGGCCGGCCGGGCACGTCAATGTCTTCGGGCGGCGGTGCAGGATTGGCGATGCCTTCCATCATCTGGGGCACCATCTCTATCAGCTCGTCCGTGGCCCACATCCCCTGCTTGAAAATGGTCCGTTGTGGCAGGGGATGGGCGAGCACGGCCACGGTGCCCCCGTAGACGAGGAAGATCTGACCGTTGATGTTCCAGGCCTGGTCAGTGGCTAGATAACAGGTCATGGGAGCCACGTGGTCGGGTGGCCATGCTTCTATGCCGCGGCCGACAACGCGCTCTTGCGAGGGCCCTTTCGGTAGATCGCCCGTCATCCTGGTCAGGGCGCGCGGGACGATGCAGTTGCAGGTGACACCATAGCGGCCGAGGTCGCGCGCCACGACGCGGGTGAAGCCAGCGGTGCCTGACTTGGCGGCGCCATAGTTGGCCTGGCCAGCGTTGCCCCAGAGGCCAGAGATCGAGGAGAAGTTGATGATGCGGCCGTAGCGTTGCTGGCGCATGACGACGGCTGCCGCCTTGGTGCAGGCGAAGTGGCCCTTCAGGTGGACGGCGATAACGTCGTCCCATTCCTGCTCGGTCATGTTGAAGATCATGCGGTCGCGCAGGATGCCGGCCACGTTGATCAGGCAGTCGAGGCGGCCAAAGCTGTCCAGCGCCGTCTGGATGATGCTCTCGCCGCTGGCCATGGAGGCCACGCTATCGTGGTTGGCGACGGCGGTGCCGCCGCGGCTGCGAATGGCCGCCACCACCTCGTCGGCGGGGGCCCTATCGCTGCCGCTGCCGTCCACGGCCACGCCAGCGTCGTTCACAACCACCTTCGCCCCTTCCTCCGCCGCCAGCTCGGCCACGCCACGACCGATGCCGCGGCCAGCGCCGGTAACTACTATGACCTTTCCCTCTAGCATGCCCATCTGCGGTTTCTCCTACTGCTTTCGCGAGGGCAGGGACACCACGCCGGTGCCCGGCGTCGTCTTTTGGCCCTTCGGGTTTTCTGTCCAAACCTCCAGTTCCACGATATTCTCGCCGCCCTGCTGAGTCTTCTTGGTGATGCGGCCGTGGCAGATGACGTCCTCCTCTACCATGTCCATGCCGCGGTACTGACAGGCCACGCGCTTGACCCGGCCCTGGTCGCCCACCCACTCGTGGAGCAGACGGCCCAGCAGGGCGTGTTTGAGGGCGCCATGGACGATGCGGTCGGGCAGATTATTGCCCTGGGCGAAGTCCTTGTCATAGTGAATCTGATAGAAGTCGCCGGAGCCGGCCGCCCACATCACCAGGCGCTGGGAGGTGCACTTCTCGGTGACGGAGGGTATCTCCTGGCCCTCCGGGACGTCTTCAAAGTAGACTTGGTTGCTCATTCTCTCTCCTCCTAGTACTGGATAAGGGTGCCGCGGAACTTGGCGACCACCTTACCCTGCTGGTTCTTGTAGGTGGTCTCGCCGGTGACGATGAGCATCGGCCCCATGCTTCCCGAGCGCTCGGAGAGGTCGACGAGCTTGGCGGTGCTGGTGAGGACGTCGCCGGCGCAGATCGGCTCATAGTACTCGATATCGCTGCCGCCGTTGAGAACGCGCTCATAGGGGCTCTTGAGCGCCATGACATAGAGCGGGCGGGAGGGCATATCCGGCCTGAAGATGGGATGGCCCAGGAAGCCCATGGGGGCCGGCAGGCTGCGATAGCCCTTGCTCTTGGCGTACTGCTCGTCATAGTAGATGAGGTCCGTGTAGCCCACGGCGCGGGCAAACATGCGGACGGCTGTCTTGTCTACCTCGACGGTGACAGGTTCCGACTCCTTGCCGATGACCGCCCGCATCTCGTCGGCTATTATTGAGGTTTCAGCCATGTCTCTACCTCCTCTGGTAAGCCCTGCATCTGACTGAAGGAGCATACCTCAGGTCAGATAGGCCGTCAAACAATTGGCGGCTGCCAGCGCCTTCCTTGAACCGCCAGCCAGCGGGTGCTAGCATGCCAGCATGACGGCCCCTCGGCCCTCTCGCTGCGCTCACCGCATAGAGGTGCAGATCGCTCGGCCCTTCCGCTTGGTGGTGCGGGCGCCCTGGCTGAGGCGAATTGCCTGCCATGTTCTGCTTGCGGAGGGCGTAGGCCCAACCGAGATGGGTGTAGTCATCACCGACGACGCCACCATCCACGAGCTGAACCGCCGCTTTCTCGGCATCGATGAGCCGACGGACGTTCTCTCCTTCGGCCTCGGTGGGCAGGGTGGCAGGCCCTTCGCGCTGCCGCCGGACGAAGTCGCCAGTCTGGGCGAGGTGATCATCTCCTATCCGGCGGCTGCGCGGCAGGCCGAGGAGCAGGGCCACAGCGTGCAGTCCGAGGTGTCCCACCTGCTGGTGCACGGCATCCTGCATCTGCTTGGCTACGATCACGAGGGGCCAGAACACGAGCGGCTCATGGGCCAAAAGGCGGAGGAGATTCTGGTGGGTTTGGATCTGGAGGGGGCGTCTTTTGACAATGTTCAGCGCTAGACTATAATGGCCTCGATATGCAGAGTTTCGCGGTGGTTTTTTGAGTACCAGCAGCAGTAGCGGCGAAGTCTTCTATCGTAAGTGGCGTCCCCAGTCTTTCTCTGAGGTGGTGGGCCAGGACCCCATCACCCAGACGGTGCGCAACTCGCTGGTCAGCGGCCGGGTGGCCCACGCTTACCTCTTCTGTGGGCCTCGTGGCACCGGCAAGACCAGCATGGGCCGGCTATTGGCCAAGGCGGTGAACTGCCTCCAGCCGGCCGAGGGCGAGCCCTGCAACGCTTGCGACTCTTGCCAGGCCTACCTCGAAGGGCGAGCCATGGATCTGGTAGAGATGGACGCCGCCAGCAAAGGCGGCGTCGACGATATCCGCGAGCTGCGCGATCGGGTGGGCTTGTCGCCTATGGCCGGCCGCTATAAGGTATACCTCATCGATGAGGCGCACATGCTCACGAAGGAGGCCAACAACGCTCTCCTCAAGACGCTGGAAGAGCCGCCGCCTCACATCATCTTCATCCTGGCCACCACCGAACCGCACAAGGTACTGGCCACCGTCATCTCGCGCTGCCAGCGCTTCGACTTCCGCCGTTTGCCCCTGGCGGCGGTGGTCTCCCGGCTGGAGTACATCTGCCGACAGGAGGGCATCCAGATAGAAGCGGCCGCTCTCCAGGAGATCGCTCGCAGCGCCAGCGGCAGCCTTCGTGATGCTATCAACCTGGTAGAGCAGCTTGCCAACTACTACGGCTCGTCGCCCAGCCTGGAGCAGGTGCGCGACTCGTTGGGCCTGACCGCCGATGCCCGCGGCCGCGAGTTGGTGCGCCACGCCTTGGATAAAGACCTGTCGGCTGGGCTGAAGCTCATCGCTGCTGTGCGCGACGACGGTGTGGACATGCACCAGTTTCAGCGAGAGATGGTGAAATATCTGCGGGACCTGCTCGTGGTGAAGGCGGGCGCCGAGGACACGCTGGACTTGGCGGCGGAGGAAGTAGAGGAGATGCGTTCCCTCTCGTCTGCTGCCGCCAGCGAGGACATCCTGCGAGCGCTGCATGGCTTCGGCCAGGCCGACCTCCGCGACGATCCTCAGTCATCTCTCCCCCTGGAGTTGGCCCTGGCCGACCAGGTGCTGGCGCCGGCCGTCGCTGCTCAGGTGGCAGCCGAGGAGGCTGAGCCTGTCGTCCGGCCGCCTTTCCCGGCGGGCCGTCAGGCGGCGCCGCCGCAGCCGCCTAGATTGCGGGCGCGCCAGGAGAGCGAGAGGCAGGCCCCACGGCCTCCGAAGCCTGCTGTGCCATCCGCTGAGGGCGAAAGCCCGCCACCAGAGGCCGCTCCTGCGGCAGCGACGACGGCCCCGGCTGAGGATGACCTCCTGCAGCGTATCCGCCTGGCCTGCAAGGAGGTGGATCATCGACTGGCCGCCTACCTCAACGGAACCTGCGAGGTCAAGTCGGTGGAGAATGGTGTCCTCGTCCTGGCATTCTATCAGCAGTTTGGCCTCCACAGGGAGAAGATCGAGACGCCGGCCGGTCGCCGTATCGTGGAGGAGGCAGCCTCACGCCTTCTGGGCCAGACCATCACCCTGGAGTGCACGGTGTGCGAGCGCCAGACGGCGGAGGGAAAGCCATCGATGCGCGGGGGGCATCTGGTGCAGGCGGCTCGGCAAATGGGAGCACGGCCAGTAGTTGGTGGGAAGGGAGGTTCCAGTGGCGAACCGCGGAATGAATCCTGAGATGTTTCGCCGGCTCCAGCGCATGCAGGATCAGATATCCAAGGCTCAGCAGGAAATCGAAGAGTCTACGGTAGAGGCTAGCGCCGGCGGTGGTGCCGTGACCGTGGTGGTCAGCGGCCAGCCCCGTGTCCAGTCGGTCAAGATCGCTCCTGAGGCCGTTGACCCCGAGGACGTGGAGATGCTGGAGGACCTGATCGTCGCCGCTTTTAATGAGGCCCTGGAGAAGGTAGGCACCATGCAGGCCGAGCGGCTGGGCTCTGTAGCCGGCGGCCTCGAGCTCCCGGGCCTAACCTAACCCGTTATGGATGCCACCCCTTCTGCCGCAGGGCCGGTGGTGCGGCTCATCGAGGAGTTCCACAAGCTCCCCGGCGTCGGCCCCAAGAGCGCCCAGCGCCTCACCTACTACCTTCTGCGTGCCCCTCAGGAGGAGGCCAGAGCCCTGGCCCAGGCCATCCTGGAGGTGAAGGAGAAGATCATCTTCTGCTCCACCTGCCAGAACGTGACCGACCGCGACCCCTGCCTCATCTGCGCCAACCCGGAGCGGGACCCATCTCTCATCTGTGTGGTGGAGGAGCCCCTGGACATCCTCGCCCTGGAGCGAACCCGCAGCTACAACGGGCTCTACCACGTCCTCCACGGCGTGATCTCGCCCATGGACGGCGTGGGGCCGGAGCACCTGAAGGTGGAGGAGCTCTTGAAGCGCCTGAAAGGCGGCTCGGTTCAGGAGGTGATCCTGGCGACCAACCCCAACCTGGAGGGCGAGGCCACCGCCATGTACCTCAGCCGCCTCCTGCGCCCCCTGGGCGTGCAGGTGACTCGCCTGGCCCGCGGCCTTCCGAGCGGCGCCGACCTGGAGTACGCCGACGACCTCACTCTCACCCGCGCCCTGGAGGGCCGTCAGGAGATGGACTGATCCTCGCGGGCGCTTCCCATGACGATGCCGCGCATCTACAAGACGGAAGCCATCGTCCTACGCCAGCGCAAGCTGGGCGAGGCCGGCAAGATCGTCACCCTCTACACCCCCAACTACGGCAAGCTGGACGCCGTGGCCAAGGGAGTGCGCCGACCCAAGAGCCGCCTGGCTGGCCACCTGGAGGTGCTGACTCACACCGCGGTCATGCTGGCCCACGGACGCAATCTGGACATCGTCACCCAGGCTCAGGCGATGGAGAGCTTCGCGCCCCTGCGGGCCGATCTGCACCGCCTCAGCCGTGCCCTCTACGCTGCCGAGCTGGTGGACCGCTTCTCGCCCGAGGGGGCCGAGAGCTATCAAGTCTTCCAACTGCTGCTGGCGACCCTCCGGCGCCTAGCGGCAGCAAGGAATGTGGACACCGTCCTACGCCACCTGGAGATGCAGCTCCTGACTCTGGCAGGCTTTCAGCCTCAGCTCGCTCGCTGTGTGAGCTGCCAACGGGCCCTGGCAGCGACGCCCAACTACTTCAGCCCTGCCGCTGGCGGCGTCCTCTGCCCCTCGTGCGGGCCGGAGGCTGGCGGAGCGAGGCCGCTATCGCTGAATGCCCTCAAGGTCATGCGCCTGCTCCAAAGCGGCAGCTTCGCCGAAGTGTCGCGGGTAAGGATAGGCCTCGCCCTGGCCCAGGAGGTCGAGATGCATTTGCGGGTCTACCTGATCTACGTGCTGGAGCGAGATGTGCGCTCGGCCGCCTTCATCGACCGCCTGCGGCGGGAGGGCCTCTGGGAGCCTGCGGGGGTATCCAGCTAGAAGGATAGGCTTCTGTGCCTCTCTACGAATACTATTGCCAGCACTGCAACGGCGTCTTCGAGGCCCTGCGGCCGATGGGAGAGGCGGCCCTGCCTGCGCCCTGTCCCGCCTGCCAGCGCGATGGGCAGCGCATAATGTCCTCCTTCATGGCCCTCACCTACCGCGATGGCTATCCTCGCCGCATCCCGGACAAGGGCACCTACTGGCATCTGGGGAAGGAAGTGAAGGCCCTGCCCAAGCGGATGCAGCACCACCAGCATCCCGAGCTGGCCGAGCCCAAGCCGGCGAAGCGGCCGCCCAAGGGCGAGAACTAGGTCTGCTGCTCCGGGCAGGGCCGAGGGTCGTTGAGAGAAGTCGAACTAAATGGTTGCCTTTTGGTTTGTCGTCGCTCATGATCTGAGTATACATCATGCATCCTCTTGATGGCCCACGCCTCAAGATCAGGCGTGCAGTAAGTCAGATCGAAACGCTCCGTAAGGCGGATACCGACTTCCGGGCACTCGCTGACTACCGTGTCATCGTAGCCGAGCCGAATTCTAAGGGAACCGAGTATGCGCTTCGCGCTCTTATAAACGTCCTTCCGCCACCTGACCTGGGCCTCTGCATCGGAGAGATTGCTCATCAACTCCGGTCCGCTTTGGATGGCTTGGTGTACCAGTTGGAGAGGCTGCGCTATCCAGCCTCCAAAGCAGGCACAGGGGTACGGACGCAATTTCCGATCTTTGAGCGCCGGCGAATCAAGGGATGCCGCGAGCAAGGCGGGAAGAAGCGGTGCAACGGCCCCAAACCTCGGCATTTCGTCTGCAACGGCGGCCCGGAGATGATTGAGCGCCTTTGCCCGTGCCATCAGAGAGCGATCAAGAGGTTGCAGCCATATCAAAGAGGGAACAAAGGCAAGCGAAACCCCCTGTATCTCCTTCAAGAACTCAATAACGCCGACAAACACCGGCTCCTTCAGACCGTCGGTGGTAAGGCGATGGGGTATGGCGTCGGTGGAGTATGGGGCGACGAGCCGATGCCCGATTATTGGATCTCCACCCGAAAAGTGCTTGAAGATGGCGCACAAGTCGGTCGTGTTTCCGCCATCTATGTCGATAAGAGACAGGTGCGCATGGAGCAGGAGATCTTCCCGGCGATAGCGTTCTGGGAAGGGTGCGAAGCCGTGGCGGGCAGCGGCGTGTGCTTCACTCTCTCACAGATTGCGGAGCACGTTTCGAAGATTGTCGAGAGTTTCGGGCCTGAGTTTGGCTAGCGGGCTGAGTCGCCTTAGCTCCGGCGCTCCAAGACGTAGCGAACGATGTCCCGCAGGGTGCGGCGGGCAGGGTTGTCTGGCAGGACCGCCAGCGCCCCTTCGGCTTCCTTGGCAAAGCTTTCCGCCATCTGGTAGGACTCGCGGGGGATATCCGATTGGCGGATCATCTCCACTGCCTGGCTGAGGTGCTCCTGCCGCCGCTGATGGGCAAACAGCTTTCGTATGGGGTTATCCTTGGGGTGGCGGTCGAGCAGGAGCAACGACGGCAGGGTCAGGGTGCCCTGGCTGAGGTCGCTGCCCACAGGCTTGCCCATCTCTTGCTCATCGCCAACGAAATCGAGGATGTCATCCACGACCTGAAAGGCCATGCCCAAGTTGTAGCCGTAGTCCTTGAGGGCTTCCACTCCGTCTTCGCCGACCTCGGCCAGCATGGCTCCACCCTGGCAGGCGGTGACAAACAGGGACGCCGTCTTGCCGCCGATCCGCTGGAGGTACTGACGCACCGTTTGGCGGGTGTCGTAGGCGGTCATGTCCTGCCCAATCTCGCCCCTGGCGATGGTCATGAGGGTCTGGCTGAACAGGCGGATAACCTCGATATTGCCAGTGCGGGCGACAAAGTTGGCGGCGTGAGCGAACATGTAGTCGCCCAGCATCACAGTGGTGGTGTTGTGGAATATGCTGTTGGCTGTGGGGCGGCCGCGGCGGGTGGCGGCGTTGTCGATGACGTCGTCGTGCACAAGGGTAGCCGTGTGCAGCAATTCGATGGAGGCAGCCAGAGGAACAAGAAGGTCGAGCCGGTACTGGCCGAACTGTCCTGCCAGCAGGGAAAGGGCCGGGCGCAAACGCTTGCCCCTGGCGGCCAGCACCAGGTTCAGCATCTCGGCCAGGGGCTGATAGTCCACGCCCCTCAGAGTATCGATGGTCTCGTCGACCAGGTCCAGGTCTTGGTGGACGGGGCCGTAGAGGTTGACCAGCTTCACAGCGCCTCTGCCTTCTCCGCTGGCCCAGTGTCGCCAGCCTGGGCAATGCCATAGAGAGCGGCGGCGTTGGCGCCAGTCTTCTCCGCCACCTCTCGGATGGTCTGGGCCCGTATCTCCGCTATTCTGCTGACTGTCTCCATCAGGAAGGAGGGCTCGTTGCGGCGCCCCCGCCTCGACTGAGGGGTCAGGTAGGGGGCGTCCGTTTCGACCAGCAGGCGCTCCAGCGGCAGGCCGGCCACCACCGACGCCATGCGCTCGGCGTTGGGGTAGGTGATGCTCCCTGGTATGGAGATGAGGAAGCCTAGCTGGACGTAGCGCAGGGCCAGGCCCAGATCGCCGCCGAAGCAATGCACGACCCCCAGGGGCCGCTCCTGGTGCCCTTGCCCCTTCACCTGGGCTGCCCAGCTCGAGATGATGGCGAAGGTCTCCTCCTCGGCGTTGCGGGAGTGGATAACGACGGGCAGGCTCAGCTCGCCGGCCATGTCCAGCATCTGCTGGAAGACCGCGCGCTGCGCCGCTGGCGGCGAGAGATTGCGGTAGAAATCCAGCCCAATCTCACCTATGGCCACCGCCTTGGGCGATTCGACTAGTCGACGCAGGGCCAGTTGCCCCCGGCCATCGAATTGGGCCGCCTGATGGGGGTGCCAGCCCACCGTGGCGAAGACGTTCGGATGGGTCTCGGCCAGGGCGACGGCGCGCCGGCTGCAGTCGGCATCCGTCCCCACCACGACGAGGGCTGATAGACCAGCCTGCCAGGCTCGCTCCAGAACCTGGGCGCGGTCACCTTGAAACTGGGGGAAATGAAGATGACAGTGGGAGTCGATGAGCATGGTCATTGCCCCAGGTGGGCCTCTTCCTCCTCCACGATCTGCGGCTCCAGCTTCCTGAACAGAGGCTCCGGCTGGGCGATAGGCTGGCGAGGCGGCGGCAGGGCAAACTGCCAGCCACTGTCCTGGACGGGCCCATCGTAGCCCAGGTAGCCGTGCAGCCGCTGGCAGGTGAAGGGCATGTAGGGGTAGAAGGCCGTCTTCAGGCCGTTGATGACCACGATGGCTGCATAGAGGGTGGTGGCCGCCTTCTGGCGATCATCCCGAATGAGCCGCCAGGGCGATTTCTCCTCCAGGTAGCGGTTGGCCTCCTGGGCCATGGCCATGGCAGCGCCGATGCCGCCGCGGAAGTGGCAGAGGCCTATCTCTTCCCCCACCTGGGCCAGGCTCTCCTCGGCGCGCGCCAGCAGATGGCGGTCGGCCTCATCCAGCTCGCCAGGCTGAGGGACGGCCCCGTCGAAGTGACGATAGGTGAAGGTGAGCACGCGGTGCACCAGGTTGCCCCAGGTGGCCACCAGTTCATCGTTGTTGCGGCGAACGAAGTCCGCCCAGGTGAAGTCGCTGTCGGACGTCTCGGGCATGGTCACCGACAGGTGGTAGCGCAGGGGGTCGGGGTCGTAGCGCGACAGGAAATCGGGGAGCCAGACGGCCCACCTGCGGCTGGTGGAGACCTTGCTGCCGCGCATGGTGAGATACTGACTGGCAGGGACATCATAGGGCAGGTTGAGACCGTCGTAGCCCATGAGCATGGTCGGCCAGATGATGGTGTGAAAGGGGATGTTGTCTTTGCCCAAGAAGTAGTAGCTCCTGCAATCTGGGTCCTGCCAGAACTCTCGCCAAGCCTCCGGGTCGCCGCCATTCTGGGCCCACTCCTTGGCCGCCGACAGATAGCCAATGACCGCCTCGAACCAGACGTAGATGCGCTTGTCCTCGTAGCCTGCGAGGGGAATGGCTACGCCCCACTCGATGTCGCGGGTGACCGCCCGATCCTGAAGGCCTTCGTTGAGCAAGCCCAGCGTCCAGTTGAGGACGGCCTTGCGCCAGTAAGCCTTGTCGCTCACCCACTCCTTGAGGCGTTCGTTGAAGGCGCTCAGGCGAAGAAAGAAGTGGTCCGAATGGCGAATCTCCGGCGTGGCGCCACAGTGGCGGCAACGCATCTGCAAGAGCTCGGTGGCGTTGAGTGTCTTGCCGCAGTTATCGCACTGGTCGCCGCGGGCATCGGTGAAGCCGCAATGGGGGCAGGTTCCCTCCACGTAGCGATCGGGGAGAAATCGGCGCTCGTTGGGGCAGTAGGGCAGAGGCATGCTCTCCTTGTAGATGTGGCCCTTGTTCAGGAGGGCCAGGAAGATGTCCTGAGTGACGCTGGCGTGGTTCTCAGTGCCGGTGGTGGTGTAGAGGTCGAAGGTTATGCCCAGGCGTTGCCAGCAGTCCAGGAACTCCTGGTGGAACTGGGCGGCCACTTCCTGGGGCGAGCGGCCCTCTTGCTCGGCGCGGACGGTTATAGGGGTGCCGTGCTGGTCGCTACCCGAGACCATGAGAACACGGTTGCCCTTGATGCGATGGTAGCGCGCAAGGATGTCGGCCGGAAGCTGGCAGCTGACGATCTGCCCCAGGTGTAACGAGCCGTTGGCATACGGCCACGCTACACCGATGAAGATCTTCTCCGCCAAGGCTTTCCTCCTGCCTGCGAGCAGGCAACCGCGATCACGGCGCAATTTTAGCATAGCTGGGCGTCACTGCCCAGGCTCTCACTATAGCTGTAGCCAGAGGCGGTACACCTGCCGCTGCGGCAGGCCAAATTGCTGGGCCACCTGGGTCACCGCCTGGCGAGGAGCCATCCCCTGCTGGCGTAGCTGGCGCAGCTCTGCCAGGACAGCCTCTGTGGGCACGATGGCCTCAGCGGGCTCGGACGCTCCCGCCAGCACCAGGGTGAACTCGCCGCGAGGCTCCCGGAAGTGGGCGAGGGCCTCGCTGATGAGGCCGCGAAACACCTCCTCGTGCAGCTTGGTGAGCTCGCGGCAGACGGCGATGCGGCGGTCGCCCAGGACGGCCAGCAGGTCAGCGAGGGCGGCCAGCAGGCGATGGGGCGATTCCAGGGCAACGATGGTTTGAGGCTGGGGGGCTAGCGTAGAGAGGAGGCGACGGCGCTCGCCCCGCCGCCGCGGCAGGAAGCCGACGTAGGTGAACTGACGCGTGGGCAGACCCGAGACGGCCAGGGCAGCCACCACCGCCGAGGGGCCGGGCACCACCACCACTGGCACCCCCGCCTCTGCCGCCGCTGCCACCAGGTCGTAGCCGGGGTCGCTCAGCCCTGGCGTCCCCGCCTCGGACACCAGGGCCACGTCACCGTCTTGGAGGGCAGCCAGAATGTAGGGGATCTTGGCCCCCTTATTGTGCTCGTGGTAGCTGGTGAGGCGAGCCTTGATCCCGTAGTGACTGAGGAGCTTGCGCGTCGTGCGGGTGTCCTCGGCGGCGATGAGAGAGACCTCCCGCAGGACGCGCAGGGCGCGCAGGGTAATGTCCTCCAGGTTGCCGATGGGCGTGGCCACTAGGTACAGAGTCGGCATGGCGCTCCTTCGATAGTCGCTTCGTCATGGCGACGAACGCCTAAGACTTAGCTGCTTATCTCTTTTCACAATTTTAACGCTTTTCCAGACGGAATTCTTGTTGACCGGACGTAGGGCCTCTGATATATTTTGGCCAATAATCGAGGCCAGGGGAACCAGCACAGGGGAGTGACAGGGCGATGATCGTGCCACATCTCAAGGAGCTACGGCCAGCCTATGGATTCGACGATGTGGCCATCGTTCCCGGCGAAGCGACCGTCAACCCCGAGTTGAGCGATGCCTCTTTCGCCCTCGATCGCTTCCGCTTCGTCATGCCCGTTCTGGCCGCCGACCTCGATGCCGTGGTCGACCCCCGCTTCGCTGTCAAGTTCCACCAGATGGGCGGGCTGGCGCTCCTCAACCTGGAGGGCCTCCAGACCCGCTACAGCGACCCCGATGCTGCCCTGGCGGAGATCCTCTCGGCCAGCGATGAGGATGCTACCGCCGTCATCCAGAAGGTCTACTCCCAGCCCATCCGGGAGGACCTCATCGGCGAGCGGATTGGCTACATCAAGGCTGCGGGAGCGGTGTGTGCCGTCTCCGCTACCCCCGCCAGCACCAAGCGCCTGGCGCCAGTGGCGGTGGAGGCTGGCGCCGACATCTTTGTGGCTAAGGCGACCGTGACCACAGCCCGCCACATCTCTCGCAGCATCCGCGGCCTCATCCTGCCGGAGCTTTGCCAGCAACTGCCGGTGCCGGTACTGGTGGGCAACACCGTCACCTATCGCGCCTGCAAGGAGCTGATGGAGACGGGGATCGCGGGCGTGCTAGTGGGCGTAGGTCCGGGCGCCATCTGCACAACGCGCGAGGTGCTGGGCGTGGGCGTACCCCAGGTGACGGCCACCATCGAGTGCGCCGCCGCTCGCGACCAGCACTATCAGGAGACGGGCCGCTATGTGGCCGTCATCACCGACGGCGGCATGCGCACCGGCGGCGACGTCTGCAAGGCCCTGGCGGCCGGCGCCGATGCCGTGATGCTCGGCTCGATCTTCGCGGGCACGCAGGAGGCGCCCGGCAAGGGCTACTCATGGGGGATGTCCACCGGTCACTCGCAGCTTCCGCGTGGCACCCGCATTCATGTCGGCGTGAACACCACGGTGGAGCGATTGCTTTTCGGCCCCACCTCTCGCACCGATGGCACGGAGAACCTGGTGGGGGCCATCCGCACCGCCATGGGGATGTGCGGGGC
>Ga0315279_10003819_pt1 | contig 20673 bp, 23 predicted proteins | sample YL17G06_20_MG_FD_203694 | JGI IMG/M metagenome (GOLD analysis project Ga0315279, IMG submission 203694) | Sediment microbial communities from Yellowstone Lake, YNP, Wyoming, USA - YL17G06_20 | ecosystem: Environmental > Aquatic > Freshwater > Lake > Sediment | place: USA: Wyoming | collected... | reverse complement strand
TATTGAGCTACAACGATAGAATAATTGCAACTCAGAGACAACTCCATAGGAACCAGACTGTATTCAGTACCCTCCATGAAGTGGGTCAATATGTCCTTCCAGAGCATGTACAAAAATTCTATGTCTGTAGTATCGAAGACCTAAGTTTTTTTACCAAGCTCAGACTCGAGGCTGAAGCCAACAAATTAGCTGCAAATCTCATTTTCCAACTCGATCATTTTGCCATTGAGGCTAACTCCTTTCCCCTGGGGTGCAATGTAATAACTGATTTGGCAGGCAAGTACGGCACGTCATTTGAAGCGACTGCAAGGAGATATGTTGAACAACACTCCCAACCTTGTGCATTGGTGGTCTATGACAAGGTAGAAAAGCATGTTGAAGGTCTTGAATTTGACGAATTCCCAGGTTTCAAAGTCCAATATACAATAACCTCGAAATCGTTTCGTGAAAAGTTTTTCACAAAGATTTTGGAGGAGAAAATCGTCCCTGGAGAATCTTCGGTTTACGAAGCATGCAAAAAACTTGACGTAACGCAGACAGTCGAGAATAAGATGTCCATAACAATAGTTGGAAAGGGAGAATTTATGTTTAACGCGCAACTTTTTACTAACGGATACAAGGTATTCAGGTTGATTTATCCAGAAAAACTTTAAGCACAGAAATATGAAAAAGGAGCTGGAGGGTCACATCTTCAGATGTCACAGATTTTCAGAGAAAATATTAAGCATCCGCTTCCTCTCCTACCGCAATGAGCTTTTTCAAGGAGTTTCGCTTTTCCAGACCTACCATCCGATATTTTGAAAAAGGTCATCCATAAAAAAGTTGGTCCCGTCAATTGAAAGCGCAGATAAAGAGATGGGGAGACGTGGTGTTGGGGAGATAGGCCAAACTTCAGAAAAGAGATTCCAGACTTAGCAAAGAAACGGGTCAATGACTCCGTGACTTAATGTCTTTTCCCTCTGACTGCATTTTTCAATCAAGATCATCTGTCGCCTCTGACTTCATCCGTCTATGCAGGAGACCACGGCCTTGGCCGGGGACGCCGTCGTCCATAGCCATGAACTATGGCGTCGGACGAGGAATGCGTTAATCCGTGATATACCATTTCAGCGATCAATCTATCATTCTTCGGCGGATTTCGCTCAACGGCGGATGACCCACCGAAGCCTTGGCGCCTGCGCACCGAAGCGCTCCGGCGCCCAGGGGCGTAGGTGGGTATGGTTTTGGGGGGACCACGGGCTTGCCCGCGGGGCTCCATTTTGAAGTCAAGTTCATTTAAAACTTCTGACTCATTACCTTTCTCTCTTCTATTATGGAACCATTTTGACTTTGCTAACCATAGAAAAAGACTATTCAACCTGAACCAGTTCTTTGCTTGACAAATGAGCTTCATTATGGTATTTCCATAATGGAAGTTAAATAATGGCATTACAATAACGCGAGGTATTCCATGCCCAACCCCTTCTATCTGCAAGAAGTTCCGGTAGATGCCCCTTTCTGCAATAGAGCAAAGGAGCTCAAGGAGTTGCAATCCTATGCCGCGTCAGGAGCCAATGTCGTGCTGTTCTCTCCAAGGCGTTACGGGAAGACATCTCTGGTGAAGAGGATTCAGAAGACGTTGGCCGATAAAGGGGCTGTCACGATCTTTGCTGACTTCTTCGGTGTAGCCTCTGTAGATGATGTAGCCATGAGATTGGCTAAGGCTGTCTTTGCAGTAACGCACAGCAAGGCCCCCCTCTGGAAAAAAGCGCTCAAGACGATACGATCTTTCCGCCCTGTTTTAAAACCAGACCTGGAAGGAGGGATATCCCTCAGTGTTGAACCATCTTCCGCCGGGAGGAGCGGTCTTATTCTTCTCGAAGAGACAATGGATTCGCTGTCAGATTTTATCAATACGATCCATTGCGCTGTTCATGTGGCCCTTGATGAATTTCAGGAGATCGTGATCTTGAAAGAAGCGTTACAGGTTGAAGCAGCGATGAGGACCCGGGCCCAACAAAAGCAAACTTCCTACTTTTTCATAGGAAGCCGTCGAAGGGTTCTTCTTGGAATCTTTAACGAGCGACAGCGCCCTTTTTTCCAAAGCGCTATAAACTACCCCCTTAAGACTCTTCCTGTTGACGAACTGGTGGATTTTATCGCAAAACAGTTTACAAAAAATAAACGCAAATGCACCCAGGATATGGCACGTGAACTGGTTTCACAGGTGGGATGCCATCCGTATTACGTGCAGAAAGCGGCCTTCTTTGTTTATGAGCTTTCCGGCAAAGTGACAGTGGAGGCGATCCATCAAGGAATCGAAAAGCTGATTTTATCCGAAAGGCCAGTGTTTGAGGCCACCATTCAGACCCTATCGCCTCATCAACGACTTCTTCTTCAAGCGTTAGCTAAGGAACCGACTCAAAAGCTTCTGGCAAGTGATTATATTCAACATCATAGACTTGGTTCGGTGGGCGGTGTGCAGCATTCGGCACGACTGGTTGAGGATCTAGACTTGATAGAAAAAGATGAAGAGACACGTTTTTGGAGGGTTGTAGATCCGGTTTTTGGCATGTGGCTGAGAAAACAAGCGGAGGAAAGGGTTTAGATCTGCCATTTCGGGGTTACCCATAAAAAAGTTGGGCCCGTCAATTGAAAGCGCAGATAAAGAGATGGGGAGACGTGGTGTTGGGGAGATAGGGAGATAAAGAAGATCCAAAACCTTGGCGGCGGCCTGCGGCAGACATAGGGCAAAGAGCATCGCGTCGAATTCTAATAAAGCCACATCCCATTTTTCAATGATAAACCTGCTTTTGATTCCACCTGAAGATTGACCTGTTTTCCGCCTGAATTTTTCTCTAACATTTTTGTTGAAAATTATAATTAAGTAAGGTATCCTTACTTCAAGGAGGTAAGGAATCATGCTTGCAAAGAAGACGTCCAAGAATCAAATCACGCTACCCAAAGACATCGCCAACGCTTTCCCTGATGCTCAATACTTTGATATTAGCATCAAGGACAACAAGATCCTTTTAATGCCGGTTAAGATTACGCCACTTGGATCGACCCTGGAAGGGATAAGGGAGAAGATGAAGAAATTGGGGATTACCGAAAAACATGTCGATGAGGCTGTCCGATGGGCAAGAGGCAGGAAAAAGTAAAACGGGTTGTACTGGATACCAATGTCTTAGTATCCGGTTTGCTCTTCAAAGGGACATTATCAAAGTTTGTTGAGTTATGGCAAAAGGGGAAAATTGTTCCCGCCATTTCAAAAGAGACTTTTCAGGAGTTGAAGAATGTCCTTGCGTATCCTAAATTTTCTCTTTCACAAGATGAGATAAAGTTAATCATCGAACATGAAATCCTACCCTATTTTGAGATTGTGGAGAGCGTTAAAGACGTTAAGGGCGTGTGCAGGAACTCTGAAGATGACAAGTTCATCTCGTGTGCTCTTTCTACATCTGCAGACTACATTGTTACCGGTGACAAAGATTTATCTGATTTGAAGCTGTATAAATCTGTAAAAATCATTAAGGCCTCGGACTTTTTAAAGATGTTTGATTAATCCTTGAACATTGCATTAAAAACGCCGCATAAAGAGCAGGGAGGTGGGCGGAAAAGGCTTTGAAGCGTAACCTTTTAACGTATGGCTCCAGAGGTTTCAAGCCCTTTTCAGAACTCACACTAGGTGAAAACGTCTTGTTACCCATAAATCGCATGAATGACCGCTTTGCAAAGCCTTAGAAGCTCACCTCCCTGCGAAAGTTATGCAACTGTCAAGTAATGTTGGGAACGAATTGATGCCAGAGATGCTGTGCGAGGTCAGGTTGAGGAGGTCCTCGACCAATGGCGAGAGAAAGTGTGAAGGAAACTTGACCACCTATTTTTCGTTATAGAGCTTGCTTTTACATCTTGCACAGAATGCCGGGCCTTTCCTGTCTGTATCCATTAAGCTATTAGAGAAAAACATGACGCATCGGGGATTTTCACAGTGCCGCAATCCATAGGTGTGACCTAATTCATGAACCGCTTCGGTTAAGATCCTTTGATGAAAAAGGCTCCGGTTCTCAGGCAGGTGATAAAACTCTTGTCTCAGACGAGTAAGGGAGATGACGGCTGCTTTCCTGCTGGCCTCCCCAAAAACAAAATTTAGCTCGGGGACGTAGAGGTCGTGGTCAACAATCCCCAAAATTTTTTCATAAGCGGTATCGTCTTTTTGCTCCATAACGGCACTTAATATCGCGGTAGACAAATATTGGTTTCTTTTCTTGTTGAAGGCATAATGCAGTTTAGGCATTGCTTTACTTATCAATACCTGCTGGTTAAATACTTTCTTTAAATCATTTTTTAGCGTCTCGATCACGTTCCTATCTACTTCGCCGACAGCTACCAAAACAATACTCATGTCACGATCCCTTTCTTTTGCAAACAGATCAGTAGCCAAAAAGATACTGAGCAAAAGGAGTAAGACCATTAAGATCACTCCTTGCCATGTCCTTCAATCTTCAACCACATAAAACCACTTCATGACCTTCTCATCACAGTATATTTTATAAACGATTCCATCACTCCCTTTCACTATAAAAAATCTTTTTCTTGTCCTCTCCTCGAACCCTTCTTCAATCCATCTATCCAGAATTTCAAATACCTCAATTGTTTTATCATGGAGGATAATCGTCCTCGGGGTCTCCTCACCCCGATAACCGGAATAGGCAATGACTTCTATACTTTCCTGGCGCATATCTTTAAGGAAAATGTCAAATGGCAGAGTTCGCACGAAGTGATGAACCAAAGGTGAATCAATGTCAAATTAAATCCAAAGCCCAAAAAATGTAACTCAAGGCTTTAGCCTTGATTATGATCAACCCTGAAAGGGTTGAGTTACAGGACTTTGAACCTTGACATTTGGATTTTGAAATTTGGATTTAAACTTTATTTCGGATTTCGTGCTTCGAATTTAAGATTTCTCTTAAAAGGAAGTCCCTGTTACTCCTGGTCATCTCAAAAAGCTTCACATCATGTCTTTTCTTTATGTCTCCAATCAATCCGCTTCCCTTCAGAGCTATGGTTGCAATCACCCATTTCTCGGAGTCCAATAATTCTTTGATCAGTTTCTTGAATTGATCCGAGAGACACTCCATCTTTCCGATCTCATCGATAATAACCAGACCGGTTGAATCGTCGAAAAATGATATCCCGTCGAGAAAATCCTCAAAGCTTTTGATATCCACCTTGTATCGACCTACCCGATAAGGATTTTTTATATCGATATGAGAAAGGACTCCTCTTCTTCCCTCGAGGCTGACCAGCTCAAACCCCTTCCTCAAGCCTTCTTCTCTTATCTCTGCCGTATAAAAGCCGACTGGATGAAGATGTCTTAACTCCTCCGAAAGTTTCTTAATCAGTGTTGTCTTACCAACACCTGGGAGTCCTGTAATGAGGAGATTCTTTTTTGTCAAACCCACGGGTGTCACCCTTCGCTTGCTGCGGGTGGAGAACCTTGTTTTCTTGGAAGAAGCCACGAGCCTCAGGATTTTAATGGAGCCCCACGGGCAAGCCCGTGGTCCCCAAAAAATATACCCACCTACGCCCCTGGGCGCCGGAGCGCTTCGGTGCGCAGGCGCCGAGGCTTCGGTGGGTCATCCGTCGCCGTGCGAAATCCGCCGAACCATAGCAGATTCATCGTTGCGATCGTTACTTCCAGAGTCACGCATTCCTCGTCCGACGCCATAGTTCATGGCTATGGACGACGGCGTCCACGGCCAAGGCCGCGGTCTCCTGCGTAGGCGGATGAAACCGGCGAATGCCTGGACCTTCTGCTCATCAAATTCAGCCCGATACCACTTCCCACAATCAGAAACGCCCCTGTTAAAAAGTTGGGAGTGACGGGATCCTTGAAAATGAGGACTCCTCCAATCCCTGCAAAAACGACTTCAGACATCATAATCAGAGAACCTTCTGAAGCCTTACAGAATTTGAGTCCATGGTTCATCAGAACCTGTGCAACGAGCAGCATCAATGCAACCGAAACCAACGGAATCCAATATTGGACATTGGGCAACCTGAAACCCTGGATAAAAAAAGGAAAACAGAGGATCCCCCCCACCAGACAGAAATAGAAATAGATGATAAACGGGTCGTTCGTTTGCCTCGCCTTGTGGATTAAGACCATCGCCATACCGCCGAGACAACTGCTCAAAAGTCCAAACATATAACCCAGGCTGAAGGAATGGAAATCCGGGTTGGTGAGGATATAAATGCCCACTAGGCCAACCCCGATGAGAAGCATTTCCCCCTTTTCAATTGCTGCTCTGAACAGGAGAAAGGAGAAGAGAACCACGAAGAGAGGAAAGGTGTAAAAGAGTACGATGGCATTGGCCAGGGGAATCATGGCAATGGATTTGAGCAGACAAAAAAAGGAGAGGGTTCCGAAAAGGCCTCTCAAGATAAGGATCCCGGTATGGTTTCCCCTGAGAGAAATCCTCCTTGAGGAAAGGATCGGCCAGAGGATAACCACTCCCAACAGAAAACGAACGAAACCGATTTGTGTGGCGGTGAATGAAGAGGAAAGAGATTTGATGAGGACATCGGCGAGAGAGAAAATGAGGGCAGATAGTAACATGAGCCAGAAACCACTTGCGAGAAATCGTTTGATGATGTTTACCATCCTCAGCGATCCACGTGAATCACATTAACGAATCAGAAAAAAGTGTAACAGAGCAGAGGGTGCCCGGCAATGGGAACTTTTTAAGTCTGAACCATAGACTAAAGCCTCTGGCGAGGATCATCAATTTCTTCAGTTAGATGGCACCACCCGTTCTTTCGAAACAGAGGGAGCAGAGAGTGTTTCCTCTACAGAAGAAGATTTACCCCCTTCTGTCACTTCTTCATATTCAGGGACAACGATTCCTCTTTGGATCATGATGTTGTAAATCAGAGTTGAGCGGTTGATCACATATCGCTGGTCTCCAGCAGGATTATATTTTCTTGGGTTCGGGAGGACCGAAGCAAGCCTTGCCGCCTCCTGGGCAGTCAATTCGGATGAAGATTTTTCGTAATAATGTCTCGAAGCCGCCTCGACACCGAAGATCCCTTCCCCCCACTCCACTACATTCAGATAGAGCTCCAATATCCGCTTCTTTGAAAGGGTCTTCTCCATCTTCCATGTGATGATCGCCTCGGAGATTTTTCTTAAGAGAGACTTCTCAGAGGAAAGATAAAGGTTCCTTGCAAGTTGTTGGCTGAGGGTGCTCCCTCCAAACTTAAACCGTTTGGCCTTGATGTCCTTCTCGATGGCTTTTTGGATTGACTCGTAATCGAAACCTTCATGCCTCCAGAATTTATCATCCTCTGCTATCAGGACGGCCTTGATGAGATAAGGTGATATTTTGGAAAGAGAAACCCAGCTCTGATAAATCCTGTACGTTTTCCGCTTCTCTTTGGATGCCATCTCTCGATATTCCATTAAAGCCGTCTTCCTTGGGTTTTCTTTTTTGAGCTTTGAAAGATCAGGCATCAAAAGAACGTAGAGGAGAGAGAGAAAGAGGATGATAGACAGGATAAGAGCGAACCACTTAAATCGCTTTTTCTTAGCCATTGGACTTTTTTACCGATTACAAATCCCAAACTCCAATCTCAAATGACCGAAATGAATTTGTTTGGAATTTGATCATTGGATTCCTACATGTTTAAATCTGAGAATTTTCTTCTAACTTTTTTTCAATACCCCCCAATAATCTCCCCTCCCTTGGTGGGAGGGAAGCTGTGAAAAAATCCAAGACTCAAAGCCAGGACGGGGGGATATCGGAAAAAATGTAGAGCGGTTACCTTTTCCAGTTTTATTCACAGAGACGGAAAGACCATGTAAAATAGATAACCTAAAAGCGTTCAGGACCATTAAATTAAATACCCGCATTCTACATTTTTGGAAATATTCCCCCGTCTGGGCTACCGTCCCCTAATTTTTTCACAGCTTAAGGGGATGAAGGGGAGGGGGACCAGAGGGTCTTTATTCTGTCCACCCCCACCCCCACCCTCACCCTCCCCCATCGAAAAGGGGGAGGGGAATAGGTGGGGAAATTTCAAATATATTTGGCTAGAACTTATTTGATATTTGGTGCTTGGTATTTGGTGCTTCCTCAAGGTTCAAATACGTATTTTTATCGGTGAGGATATAGGCACCTTTGACGATTGAGGGGGGGATCAGACCTTTACCCTCTTACAAAGGGATTGTGTCGCCTCTCGTATTGGATCGTCGAGGTAGGGGTCGAACCATAATTGTGACCAGGGAAGACGATCGTGTCCCCGGGCAATACATAAAGTTTTTTCCGAATGGATGTTTCCATTGCTTCCCATGAACTTCCCGGAAAATCTGTCCTTCCCACTGAGCCGACAAAGAGGGTGTCTCCTGTAAAGACCATCCTATCTATATAAAGGGAGATCCCTCCTGGGGAATGACCCGGTGTGTGGATCACTTTGAGTCCAACCTTGCCCACCTGAATCACGTCCCCCTCTTTGACGAGAAGGTCGGCAGGGGGAGATGGCGTGGCCCTGAACATCATGAGAAGATCAGCAGGGGTTTGAACAAGATATCTTGCCTCCTCTTCATGAATGACAACCTTGGCTCCGGTCCTCTTCACCATCTCTTTATTACCCATGATGTGATCTACATGGGAATGGGTGTTGACGATATACTTGATTTTTTCTATTCCCTGGGATTTCGCTTCTGAAATGAGCCTTTCCACATCATCAGCAGGATCAATGAACAGACCCTCTTTTGTCTCTTCATCTCCGATCAGATAGCAAAAGACCGCAAAATTTCCGACCTCGTACTGATTGACAACCATCTTCTTCCTCCGCCTCAACGCATCTTCTATCACTATAATTCATGGACTCCCCGACTTCAACTTTTTGTTTGACCCATTCGACGGCCCCACGTTTCGCCCTTCAGAAGCCTTGTGTAAGGCGCCGTTCAGGGACAGCCCTAAACAAGCCCTGGCGTTTAAACTGGAGAGTCGAAGGTTGACAACCACCCACCCGATCATTTAATGAAGAAAAGAAGAGGACTATCGACTTGAGGGAGATCAATAGGAGATCGATCGAATGAAACTTGAAAAGGACCTCTATGTCTACCTGTGGCAAAATCCTTATGAGAATAACTGTAACACTTATTTGATCCATGGAGATAAAACCGTTCTCATCGATCCAGGTCATTCCCGTCATGTTCCCAATCTCTTTTATCAAATGGAAGGAGATGGAATTTCTTCTGAAAAGGTTGACGTGATTCTCATCACCCACTCCCATCCGGACCATTTCGAAGGCCTTGAGGCATTCCTTGACAAACCGGTCAAGATAACGATGAGTCTGGAGGAAGAGCGTTACCTGCTGGAGAGTGGTAAACTTCTTTTTGAGATGATGAGACAGCCCCTGCCGAAATTTCGAATCGACTTTTACCTGAGAGAAGGAGAACTTCATTTGGGGAAAGAGATTTTCAATATCTACTCAACCCCAGGCCATTCCCCTGGTTCCCTTTCGATCTACTGGCCGAAGAGAAAGGTTCTCTTTACCGGTGATGTTATTTTTTATGGCGGAATCGGAAGGACAGACTTTCTTGAAGGCAATTCCAAGCTACTCATGAAAAGTATTGAGAGGCTGTCCCGTTTAGATACGGAAATCTTGCTGCCTGGCCACGGGGAGATGGTAATGGGGAGGGATTTGGTTCTTCAGAACTTTGAATTCATACGACAGAATTTTTATGCTTATCTATAAGACCTTTAACTGTTCTTTGATCTCTTCCAATTTAGCACCATAGAGACGATCCAGATTTCGTGCCTCCTTTTCCCAGAGCTGACTCACTTCGATATTAGACTCCACCGCACTCCCGCAGATTCCTTCCTTTCTCAATGCCTCGATCGATTGGACCTCGACCTCCTGTTTGACCTTCTCCTTTTCCGTTCTATATTGGGAAAGGAGATGGCGAAGTTTCTGTGTCACCTCATTGATTCCTCGATTCTTGAACGATTCAATCCCCTTGATGAATCTCTCCTCTTCGTCGTTTAAAGAGAGTGCATCAATCCATTGGGTAAGGAGGAACCCCTTCACGATGCTCCCTGTCTTCTCCTCCATTCTTTCGATCTCCTTTAGAATTTCATTAAATGGAATGTGACCCTCCATATATCGGTGAAAGAGACCCGCCGCCTTCTGCATGATCTCTTTTCGCTTGATCTCTTCCCTCTCTTCCTCGGAGATTGCGATCTTCTTGGTTCTCTCCATCGCCAATTCTAAGGTTGACTTGATCTCTGCCATCCATCAATCTCCTTTAATGAATTCAGGAATTAAGGAATTTGGGAATTGCGAATCAAATAATCCCTAAATCCCTCAATTCCTAAATTATAAATTTTAGCTAAAGAAGAAACCCCAGGCAAAACCTGGGGTCTCTTCTTCCTTCAGCCTAACGAGTTTCTATTTCAGCCCAGAACGGTAACGTCTGTTGCCTGTGGACCTTTGGGGCCCTGGGAAATCTCGAACTCTACCTCATCACCCTCGTAAAGGACCTTAAAACCATCCTTCTTAATGGCAGAGAAGTGTACGAAGACATCACTTCCATCCTCTCTGGAAATGAATCCATAGCCCTTCTTCTCGTTAAACCATTTCACACGACCTTTGGCCACTACAACTCACCTCCTCTCCTGATTGAACTTAAGTAAGTTGTAATAGCCTTTGGTCCTAACTAAAAAAGGCCACATCAGTCTGAAATTGCACTTCTGTGGCCTCTTTTGATCCAAACAACTACTCCTTACAACTTACAATGAGGAAATTATGGTTAATTCTTTTTTAAAAGTCAAGCATTTTTTTCAACCGTACCCGCATTGCCATTGATATGAGAGCCAGAACAGCTTTTTGCTTCATAGGAGGAGAGAATTCAGACGAGATCTATTTTCAGAATGATGGAAAGGAAGCGGTTCGTTTTTACTTAGACTGATCCAAAGATCATTGGAGAGTATTCAAGGTCTGACAGGCTCACCATGATTCTAGTGCACTGTCTCTAAAACTTCTTTACAATGATAATAAGGGTTGTCATTCCCGTGAAACTTGTCCTCGACCTGATCGGGGAACGGGAATCCAGCTGAAAAGACTGGATTCCGGATCAAGTCCGGAATGACGTTCTGTGTAAAGTCTTTTCTGAGACAGTACACTAGAGATGGAACTCTTGGCCTATTCTTCGAAAGATTGGGTAGGTATTTTTGAGCTCGCGTAAGGATGCCAGATGCTATTCTTGTTCAGAAGATCGTGGTGCGAAAAGAAGATCGAAGAGGAAGATTGAGTTGATAAGGGCAAGATTAGAACCATTTCGGGAGAAACTTTTGGACAAAACGAAGGGTTTATGAAATTATAAGTAATTGAAATAATAATAGATTTATAGGAAAATGGCATGAATTTTTTTGTTGACAAGATAAATATATTGTATTATATTGTATTTGAAACTACTTCATAGGAGATATTTTTGGCGCAGAAAAAGGTAGCACGCACAATTTATATTAAAGATGAGCAGGTAGAGGCTTTAAAGAGATTATCCGAAAAGACCAAGGTCCCCCAATCCGTCTATGTCAGGGAGGCCTTGGATATGCTATTGGAGAAGTATTCTGAACAGTTGAAATTTGATTTCAAAGATTAATTTCAAAGGATAATCTCTTTTAGAGCACCTCAGGGTGGAGTGGGAAGGTAACGTGGCAGATCGTTTCCGATTGATTTACTTAAAATCGACAGGATTAGAAAGATCAGTCCTTGATGAATCTTTCTCAACCCATGATCACGAAAAAATGATGGGTCCCCCCTCTCCTCCTCCGGGTTACAATATTCCAGGGACCTTCTCATCCGAAGCCATTTTAAAACAAGCGAAAGCTGATCTGAAACATCCCGACCCAAAGGTAAAAATTTTAGCGATAAGATATTATTTAGAAAAATCTTATCCCTCCATCCCCATGTCTCTTCTTCAGGAGATTTTATCTGATCGAGACCCAGAGGTTAGAGCTCAGGTGCTCCGATCTCTTATTAAATTTAGAAGTCCAATCGTCTCCCCTTTGTTAAAAAAATATCTAAAGGATAATGATCCAAGGGTAAGGATCACAGCCCTTCGGGGGATGTTCCAGTATCAGGAAAAAATCGATTTGAACCTCCTCCTTCAATTCTTGAGCGATGAATCTCCTTGGGTGAGGCGGAAAGTGGCTACCCTATTGGGATGGACTCATATCGAGGGTGTCTTTCCGATATTGATGGAGCTGTCAAAAGATCAGGACTCGAAGGTAAGAAAAGCGGCCCTCTTTTCTTTAGCCACTCTTTATCCTGACGAGAGTGAGAATCGCTTGATGGAGGTGATGGTTGATTCAGACCCGGATCTTCGAAAATGGGCGAAAATGACTTTGGAGAAAATAGTGGCTAGACCGTTGAAAAACAAAGTGGCTTCTCTTTCGAACCGAGGTTGAGGACGGAAAAAGTATCCATGGTGACTCAATCGTTACCCCTTATTCAAAAGGCTCAGATCTTAGGAGACGCGGTCTACTCGCCGATGGCTTTTACCAAGATTCTCGGGATTTCGAAACACGAGCTCCTTGAGAAAGAGGCGAAAGGAATCCTTCCTCCTGCAAAGAGGGATTCCAATCAGGAACGTTATTATAAGCCGGAGGATATCAGCAAATATCGGGCCTATTTAGGACTTCCTTCCCCCATCCAATCCATCCGAAAACAACTCTTCCTCAACTTTAAAGGGGGAACAGGGAAGAGCACTATCTCTGCCTCTTATGGGTTTCGTCTGGCCCAGACGGGGGTCCGGACACTCCTCATCGACTTGGATCCCCAAGGCCATCTGACACAATGCCTGGGCCTCAACAATCAACAATATCCCAAGACCCTCTTCAATGCCCTGATCGAAAAGGAGGACATCGAAAAGATCATTATCAAAACGGATCTTCCCACATTGGATATCATCCCCTCCAATCTGAACCTCTCCCCGGTGGAGCTCTCTCTCTTTTCGATGAATTCGAGGGAGCTTCGATTGAGGAGGTTGCTCAGTTCTATTGAAAAAAACTATGAACTCATCGTGATGGATGCCTCTCCCAGCATCGGGCTGTTGAATCTCAATGCGATCCTTGCATCAAATGATCTCATTATTCCTGTCCTGGCCGATTTTCTTTCCTATCATGGCCTCAAGATCTTATTCGAAACCCTCTCCACGATCGAAGAAGATTTTTCTTTCGTCTTTGAGAATATCTTCATCTTCCTAAACCGTTATAATGAATCCCATCGCATCTGCAAACGTTCGAAGAAGGCACTGGAAACCCACTACGATAAATATCTCCTCGAGACCGTGATCCGCCAGGATACGAAGATTGCAGAGGCAACCAGCCAGGGGGCCCCGATCTTTCTCTTCGCCCAATCGTCGAAGGGGGCGGCGGATATCCAGAGTCTAATCGATGAAATCTTTGGGTTGAAAGAAGCGAATCATAGCGGATGAGTTTACCCAGATGTTGTATTGAAAAGGTAGTTGAGTGTACTTTCAAACCTTTACCAAGTGGGTCTTTGTTATGTTGAATGGGTAACATGCGATGTCACCTGAGGTGACCTTTGAAATTTGTCTGGAAATGAAGCAGCGAAACGTTCAAACGTTCCGCTGTAAAGGTTTGGCGATAAATCGCCCGGAGCTGTAACTGTCTGTTTTATTTTTAGCCGGCCCAGCACGCCCAACTACCTTTTGGAAGGTTTTTGTGCAACTACTGGGTTTATTAACAACGGGGCACAAAAATTTCCTAACACAATGAACAAAGAGCCGAAGGAACGAATCAAATAATCTCCTCCCCTCCCTTTCCCAGAGGCGGGAAGGGGGAGGGAAGGATGGGCCGAATGGCTGAGGAGGAAACAGGATGAAACCAAGAAGTCAGGTGATCACGGCCGATGGATTCGATAAGAGTGTTGCCGAAAAGATGCCGAAGATCAGAAAGCTGGAAGAACCCCTTCTTTCACCTCTGGAAGAGGAACCCCAACCACTGGAAGAAGATCATCACGAACCCATACCGGAAATGAAATCTCCGGAGAAGCAGACAGAAAGGAAGATAATCTTCGAATCTCCCAAGAAAGGAATAGAGACAGAACAGAGCCTGGATGTCTTGAAATTGATCGAAGACCTCCACGCGCAACTTCTCGCCTCGGCCCAGACCAAGAGGGCCCTGGAGACGGATCTGGTTTCCTACCAGAAGACCATTCATCAATTGGCCCAAGACAATCAAGAATTACGCCGCCAACTGGAGGTCCTGACTAAAGAACTTCAGAAGCTCAAGGAGATCCAGACCGAATCGATCTACCTTTCAGAGGAGAATACAGATGCCTTGGAGAGGATAAAGGAGTTTCAACAGGAGTTGAGGATTATGAGCGAAACCCTGACCAGAACCGCAAAGGAAAGGGACGAGGCGTTGGGCCGAATTCAGGAACTCGAATCCAAAATAGAACAGAATGAGCTCAGTCAAATCAAGGGGAGATTGAAGGAGAGGGAGGCTTCCCATTTTTCTGAGGAGAACCGGGAACTTCGATCCAAACTGGAGGAGACCTTGGCTCAAAATATGGATCTGGAGAGAAAATACGAGGCCGTGAGGAAATCCTTCAATGAGGTTAGGGAGTCTCTCATCCTCTTGAGAGATTCCTGCAAGACAAATTATTACAACCTATCCGAAATTCCTGAATAAAAAAATTTTTCAACAAATTTTTTCATTATTGACACAGCCCCGTGAATGCGCTAATGTTAGTCTAATTTAGACTAAACTTTCCTTTCATCTCCCCGTGCCATTATCAAAACTGGATGGATAGGTAGAAGGAGAAACAGCACTTGAAGATCCGATTGATCGATCCGGCGTATGACCATCCTTATATCAGCCATTCCCAAAAGGTGATTAAGACCATCTGGTTTGCCCGCCTCACCCTCACCACGCTTGCTGCCCTCACACCTCCGGATATCGATGTGAAGATCACGGATGAGAATGTGGAGCCGATTGACTTCGAGGAGAATGTTGATCTGGTGGGGGTCACCGGAATGGTAATGCATGCCTCGAGATCCTATCAAATTGCTCAGAGGTTTCGACAGAGAGGCATCCCGGTTGTGATGGGTGGGCCTCATGCCTCGAGCCTTCCTCTTGAAGCCAAAGAGCATGTGGATGCAGTGGTGATCGGTGAGGCAGAGAATGTTTGGGCAGGTTTGATCGAAGATCTCAAGAGAGGGCTTCTGAAACCTTTCTACAAGGCGGATGCTTACTGCTCCATGGAAGGCATACCTCCTCCAAGGCTCGATCTCCTTCGAAAAGATGCCTACATGACGGTCAACTGTGTCCAGACGACCCGGGGTTGTCCTCACCAATGCGATTTTTGTCATGTCACGCATTTTTTTGGAAAGACTTACCGCTGTCGGCCGGTGGATGAAGTGATTGAAGAGGTGAAGCGGTTAGAAGGTGACTTTCTCGTCTTCATCGACGACAATATCGCCGGGAACCGCCGTTATGCCAAAGAGCTTTTCACCCGATTGAAGCCCCTCAAAAAGAAATGGGCCAGCCAAGCCAGCATGACCCTGACCCGGGACCCCGAACTTCTGAAACTCGCTGCCGAGAGTGGATGTGTCTCTTTGTTCATCGGGGTGGAATCCCTTTCTTCAGAAAACTTGAAGGATGTGAATAAGGCCTTTAATCAAGTCCACCAGCTTGAGGAGGCCATGAAAGCCGTTCACGACCACGACATCATGGTCGTGGCGGGTTTAATTTTTGGATTGGATCATGATGATGAAGGGGTTTTTGAAAGGACACTTCGATTCTGCGAGCGGAATCAGATTGAACTTCCCAGTTTTTTCGTCCTCACTCCCTTGCCTGGTACACCATTATTTCAACGGATGGAATCAGAGGGCAGGCTCCTGCATAAGGATTGGGCTCAATATAATGGAGCCACCGTCGTTTTCAAGCCGAGGTTGATGACCGAAGAAACGCTTCAGCGTGGATTTAATTGGGCATGCAAAGAGGCCTATTCCTGGGGTTCCATCTTTAAGAGGGTTTTCCATCCGCAACAACGATTCTTCACTCGGGTCCTTTCGAATGTTGCCTATCGTAGGATTACCCAGAGGACACCCGAGGGTTATCTCCCAAGCCTTTCCAGGATTTTACAGGGGATGAATGATACCATCCCTCTCCAGAACACCAGGGATCTGATTCAGAGGGTAGGGGTAAAGATTGCAGAGAAGAAGCTTTTGATCGGCCAAAAAGCAACCGACACGCTCAGGCTCTATTCCGTCTATAATGAGCGCCTTAAAACCCTTTTTGTCAGACTGGAAGGTTCGATTGACCGGAAGGGAGCGAAGGAATTGGTAAAGAGACTCAAAGGGGCTTTGGACGTTGAGATTCAAAAGGTGATCCTTGACTTTAAGGATGTGGGGGCCTTTTCTTCGGAGGCGATTGCCTTGCTCTCAAGAAAAGGTCTTCTCCAGACGGAAGAAGGAAAACTCTGGGTGGCGGTCAACGCACCGGGTATGAATCCGTAGGTTCCTACTTGCGGCAGGCGCTCGGCAAGGGAAGCAATTATCCCTGCCTTGAAAATCGACGAGCGGCCTTCTGCCTTCTCCTCCTCGCCTCCCGCTGTTTTCTTTTCTTCTTCACTGAAGGTTTCTCATAGGATCTTCTATTCTTCAGTTCCTTCAGGGTGCCATCCCTGATGAGTTGGCGCTTCAGGAGTTTGATCGCATTCTCGATCTGGTTGTTTTGAACTTTAATCTCCAATGGTCTCTCCTCTGATTCAGATCTGCGTATCCCCATTCGTTCCGCCCCTGAATTCGCCATCTCTTCTCTTCTGCGGTCTGACTTCGGCAACGGTTAGGGTACGATCCGTCAGGGTCTTACCGTGGAGTAGCGAGATCGCCTTCTCCATCCTTCCTCCTTAAATTTAAACCCCCATGACTTTCTAAAGAGCCTCTGGGGGTTCCCAAAAACTTTTTATAAAGTTCAGTAGTTATACTTATGCACTAAATTTCATCATCTGTCAAGTTAAATTCTAGAGAGCTCTGAAAAACTACTACTCGCCCTCTTGATTACACAGATTTCAAAAGATGATTACGCAGATTTCAATGATTTTTCAATGTGTTTGGTATCTGTGTAATCGGTTCCTAATCGGTGTAATCAGAGATTTCGGGACTTTTTCAGAAATTTCTTCTGGCTCGTAGGGTAACCAGTTATCTTTTTTTTCATTTATCCGAGCCTTTCTGATCCCCCACTGGATCCACCATAAGAGATTTTAACCCCCAATGTAATAAAAGTTTGACATTTAAATTCGGGTCGTTTATATATACCATGGACTTTGTGAAAAATTTATCAGAAAGGAGGGGGGGGGATAGTGCATAAGATATTATATAAAAGAGAGATGGCCGAGAAAACGGTGTGCCACCTTACGGTAGAGGCGCCTCGAATTGCTCGAAAGGCAAAGCCAGGACAATTCGTCGTGTTAAGGGCCAATGAAACAGGGGAGAGAATCCCACTGACCATGGGAGGAACAGACCCCTCTGCAGGAACGATCGACCTGATCTTTCAAGTAGTTGGAAAATCGACTGCTCTCTTAAGAACTCTCAATGTAGGAGATACCATCGCCGATATCATCGGACCATTGGGAAGACCTACCCATGTTGAAAAACTGGGAACAGTGATCTGTGTTGGGGGTGGAACAGGCGTTGCCGTGATGTACCCGATCACCAAGGCATACAAGGAAGCAGGGAACCATGTGATCGCCATCATTGGCTCTCGAACGAAAGATCTTCTGATCTTGGAAGACGAGATGAAGGCAGCGAGTCATGATCTGAGGGTGACGACAGATGATGGAAGTTATGGTCATCATGGGTTCGTCACGGATGTGCTCCGCCAAATTCTGGATCAGCAGAAGGATGTGAAATTGATCGTGGGGATTGGTCCTGTACCCATGATGAAGTTTTTATGCAAATTGACGAAGGAATATGGGGTCAAGACCATGGTCAGTTTGAATCCCATCATGGTGGATGCAACAGGAATGTGCGGGGCCTGCCGGGTCACAGTGGGAGGTAAGACCCGATTCTGTTGTGTGGATGGCCCGGAATTCGATGGCCATGAAGTAGACTATGATGAACTGGTAAAACGACAAAGGGCCTATCTCACAGAGGAAAAGGCTTCCATGGATCAATTTAAAGCATTAGGAATATAGAAAGGGGATGGAGATGGCAGAGAAAGAAGAGAAAGAGAAAAAACCAAAAGTCCCAAGGCAGAAGATGCCTGAGCAGGAACCCAAAGTAAGGGCGAAGAATTTCAACGAGGTTCCCTTTGGGTATACGCCTGAATTGGCACAGTTGGAGTCGAGTCGCTGCCTTCAATGTAAAAAACCGAAATGTATTGAGGGGTGCCCGGTAGAAATCGATATCCCGGCTTTTGTCAAACTTATTTCAGAAGGGGATTTTGCCGGGTCGGCACGCAAATTGAAAGAACGAAACAGCCTTCCCGCCGTCTGTGGACGCGTCTGTCCCCAGGAAGACCAGTGTGAAAAGGTCTGCATCGTTGGGAAAAAGGATCAACCTGTGGCCGTTGGGAGGCTGGAGCGATTTGCTGCAGATTGGGAGAGGACAAAAGGAGAGGTCACCATTCCTGAAAAAGCTCCTTCCACCGGTAAGAAGGTGGCTGTGGTGGGATCAGGGCCAGCGGGTTTAACTTTGGCTGGGGATCTCATCCTCAAAGGACATGAGGTCACCATTTTTGAAGCCCTCCATAAGACGGGTGGTGTCCTGATTTACGGTATCCCTGAATTTCGTCTTCCCAAGGATATTGTCCAGTCGGAGGTCAACTATTTGGAGCGGTTGGGTGTGAAGGTAGAGGTCAATTGTGTGATCGGACGAGTCGAGACCGTGGATGAGCTTCTTAAGGAATATAATGCTGTCTTCTTAGGTTTGGGCGCAGGTCTTCCCCAGTTCTTAAATGTCCCCGGTGAAAACTTCTGTGGTATCTATTCGGCCAACGAATATTTGACGCGATCGAATCTGATGAAGGCTTATCTCTTTCCAAAATATGATACTCCCATCGCCCGGGGAAAGAATGTCGCCGTTTTTGGAGCGGGAAATGTGGCGATGGATTCAGCCAGGACAGCCCTCCGATTAGGAGCAGATACTGTTCGGATCGTCTATCGTCGATCAAGGGAGGAGATGCCAGCCCGTATTGAAGAAGTTCACCATGCGGAGGAGGAAGGAGTCCAATTCTATCTTCTCACTGCTCCGACACGATTCTTTGGAGACGATAACGGTTGGGTGACAGGGTTTGAATGCCTAAAGATGGAATTAGGTGAACCGGATGAGTCAGGAAGACGGAGGCCTGTTCCTATCAAGGGCTCGGAGTTTAAATTGGAATGTGATATGGCAGTGGTGGCCATCGGTGCAGGTGCCAATCCACTTCTCCCCACCACCACACCAGGTCTGGAACTGAATAAGAGGGGTTATATCGTCGCCGATTTGGAGACTGGAAAGACACCCAAACCAGGGGTCTGGGCAGGAGGAGATATCGTGACCGGATCCGCGACTGTCATCCTGGCCATGGGTGCAGGAAGAAAAGCTGCCAATTCAATTCATGATTATTTGATGAATAAGTAAATCATCCCCTCCCGCCCCCCTTTATTAAAGGGAGGATTAAATCGAAAGGGCAGAATCAGATGGTTCTGCCCTTTTTTATTACATAAATTTTTGGAGACACCTTGGAGGGACGCTTCCCATATTTCATACCTATTTACTGGATACTTTTCAATTCAATAGGAACAAAACTCTTAAAAACTCGGCGGGGGATAGTATCTTTGTCCTTTGATATTCTTTCAAAGGTAGAAGATGCTTTCTGTCACCAGAAATGAGGTATTGAACCCTTCCTTCAACGGCACATTCTAAAATCCGGTTATCAACATCCTTTTCTTTAATAACAGAAACCTTGTTCCTCGGGTGGACCAGAGTTGTCTTATCCTTAATTTTTTCTATCGTGTGCTTAATTTGATCTCTGTTCCAGCCGAAATCCTTTTTGAGGGTTTCTTCTAATTCTTTCAAAATAAAAGAGGAGATACACGCTTCTATATCCCCTCTCCAAACCAAATCTAAAACCTCTCTGGGTTTACCTTTGAAAGTTAACCCAGAGACGAAGACATTGGTGTCGATTACCACCTTTGGTTTTGATTTACTTTCGGCGGGCATCAATAATATCTTCTATTCGATCTTCGGTGATTCCCCTTTGCCTTGCCTTTATCTCTCCGTAACGGTAGATCTTTTTCATTTCCTGTTCCTCAGCATATCTTCGGAGGGCCTCTCTTAAGAGCTCGCTCCTTGTTCTACCCTCTTCTCTCATTAGCTCCTCAATTTTATCTGCCATCTCGGGAGGTAAAGATAGGGTTATGGTTTTAGTTGTTCTGGCCATAATGCTCCTCTGTTGTTACTTAGTGTTACCCAATAAATTATAGCAAATATGAATCTACTGTCAAGGGATTATTAGTTTATCCTTAGGAATTGGAGTACTGGTAATGCGTCACTGAAGCGGGGGTAACGCTTTGGGCAGCCAAGAATAGAGTATAGCAATATCGTTTCTACTTCTACGGAAGCAGATCAAGAGAATCTCTAATTTTTCAATGGTGATCCGCGCTCCG
>Ga0315279_10003817_pt1 | contig 20677 bp, 11 predicted proteins | sample YL17G06_20_MG_FD_203694 | JGI IMG/M metagenome (GOLD analysis project Ga0315279, IMG submission 203694) | Sediment microbial communities from Yellowstone Lake, YNP, Wyoming, USA - YL17G06_20 | ecosystem: Environmental > Aquatic > Freshwater > Lake > Sediment | place: USA: Wyoming | collected... | reverse complement strand
GATGCAGATCATGCTGTGCCAGATACGGCAGAGCGGCTACGGCCACATGGCGATCCTGATGATCCCGGGGCGCGTCTGCGTGAACGTGCGCAAGACGGGACACGCCGTGCTGGAGGACTCTTTCGCGGAGATGGTGCACCAGGTGTCGGCCGAGTACTGGGCGGGCTGCGCCGAGGTCGCTCCGAAGAACCAGGTCCAGGCGCCCTGCGTGTACTGCCTCAAGACGGGCGAGGGCTACGGCACTGACCCGATCAGGCCGAACCATGGCGGCTGGCCCGTCAGATACAACCCGAACGCGCCGAACGGCGTGAGCGGAGACATGATATACATGGCGCTGCCGCCGAGGGAGAACTTCAGGCTGGAGCAGATCCCGACGAACGTGAACCTGCGCGGCATCATCGACGACGACCTGTGCAAGATCTACGCCAGGGACCAGAACGTCCACGCCAACTCGTACCCCGGATACCGCTACTACGACTGGCTCTACAGCTGGACGGCGCTCAGGTGCGGGTCGCCTGGGCCGAGAAAGCTGAGGGCGGGATACAGGGTCGTAGACCTGCCGGTCAACATCGCCCTCAGGCAGATGTGCTACCAGAGGTACAAAGACCAGTGGAAGGACTTCAACACTTACGAGAAGGGCCGCGGGTGGTGGGGATTCGACGGGACGTACGAGGGCGCCATCGACGACCGCAACGCCGGCTGCTTCCTGCCGAACGGCGGCGACCGCGGCCAGATGCATCTGGCCTGATCGCGGGCCGCGCGCGCTGTCTATCTGTTCAGAGGGACGACCTGGCAAAAAAATAAAAAGCGACGACTTTATTTTTTTTTAAAAAAATTCCGCGGGAGCCGAGGGAAAAAAATAATTAAAAATAAGCAGATCATCATCATCACCGATGAAGCGCCTGCGCCCATGGCGAGGAGAAGGGGACAGCCATCGCGAGGAACAGGAGGAATCCTTCGTGGCGAAGAACGTCGAGACGGACGCGGCGCCGAGGGGGGCGACGGTCTACCTCGAGCCGCTGCCCGGCGCGGCCTCCTCTGCGGTGGCGCCCTCGGGTCACCCTGAGGGGGAGCTGGCGCGAGCGATCCAGCTCCTTGCCAGGCCGGAGCCCCGCGACGAGGACGTGGCGGACGGAGTCGTCTTCCAGATGACTCAGATCGACTACTTCACCGCCGCCCCGGCGCCGCGCCTGCCGCCATTGCCCAGGTGGGTGGGGGAGCTGCGCGCGGATCCGCTGCGCGACGGGGACGCGCCGGTCGAGCCGCCGCTGGTGCCGGTGATCCGCGTCTTCGGCTGCACGGCTGGCGGCCTGTCGGTCGAGGCGCGCGTGCACGGGTTCGAGCCGTACCTGAGGGCGCTGCTGCCGGACGAGCTCGCGCGGAGGATCGAGCTCATCGACCTGCGGCTGGTGCGCGCCAGGCTCGACCGGCTGGCTCGGGCGACGCCCGCCGGGCTGTCGGCGCTCTCGCGGCCGCCGCCGGCGAAGCGGGCGGCGCCAGAGCCGACGCCCGTCGTCGTGAGGGTCGAGGTCGCCGACGCGTCGCCGCTGCGCGGCCTGAGCGAGCGCCCCTCGAGGTTCCTGCGCGTGTCGACGTGCCTGCCCAGGCACGTGCCGATCGTGCGCTCGGTCCTCGAGCGCGCCGACTCGGTCATCGACGGCGCGCCGCCGCTCGAGTGCTTCGAGGCGGACGTGCCGTTCCCCGTCCGCTACATGGTGGACCGCGGCTTCTGCGGCTGCGACTGGCTGCGCGCGCCGCGCGGCCAGTGGATCCGCGAGCGCCACGACCGCGGAGCGCCGCTGGCGCGCGAGCGCGGCGGCTACTGCGCGCGCCGCGAGCTGGCCGAGGCGCGCCTGCGCGGCGACGGCGGCGACGGCGACCCCGCGTTCGTCCTGCGCGACGTCTGGCCGGACTGGGGCGACCCCGCCGGCCGCGTGCCCGAGAGGGGCCCCGCCGGCCGCTGCGCTCCGCCCGGCCTGGACCGCGCGGCGCGCTGGGACGAGCTGCGGGAGGCCGTGCCGCGCCTGGCGCCGTGCGAGCGCTCGCGCTGCGCCGTGGAGGTCGACGTCGAGCCCGGCGGCCTCGCGCCGCTCGGCTCCGAGGGCGAGTGGGCGAGGCACGCGCCGCTGCGCGTGCTCAGCTTCGACACCGAGTGGATAGGCAAGGGCAGGGCGTTCCCCGAGCAGGGCGCGGACCCGGTGGTGTGCGCGTGCCTCGCGTGCCTCACGGAGGCCGAGCAGGGCGCCCCCGCCTCCTGGAGGAGGGTGGCGCTGCAGCTCTGGGAGTGCGCGCCGGTGTATGGCGCGTCCGCGACGCTCTGGTTCGACGACGAGAAGACGCTGCTGATGGCGTTCCGCGACCTGTGCGTCGCGTTTGACCCGGACATCCTCACGGGATACAACACCAACAACTTCGACTGGCCGTTCCTGATCTCGCGCGCGGAGACCCTCGGCGCGCGGCTGCGGTTCAGCGACATGTCCCGCGTCAGGAGCGAGGTCGCCAGGGTCAGGCCGCGCCAGGGCGCCAGCTTCTCGACCAAGGCGACGGCGCGCTCGGTCGACGACGTCGTCGTCCCGGGCGCCGTGGTCTACGACATGTGCGTCGCGATCCTCAGCAACACCAACTACAAGCTGTCGAGGTACACGCTCAACGCGGTGTCGGAGGCGTTCCTGGGCGAGCGCAAGCTCGACGTCGGCCACGACCAGCTCCCGGCGCTCCAGCGCGGCGGGCCGGAGGACAGGGCGCGCATCGCCGCCTACTGCCTGCGCGACGCCGAGCTGCCGCCGAAGCTGATGGCGAAGCTGCTCGAGCTGACGACGGGCGTGGAGATGGCTCGCGTCACCGGCGTGCCGTTAGACTACCTGCTCACCCGCGGCCAGTCCATCAGGGTCTCGCGCCTGCTGTACGCGGAGTGCGGCGCCCGCGCAGTCGCCGTGCAGAGCTCCAAGCCCAGGTCGGTCTCGGAGATGCAGGCAAAGTACGAGGGCGCGACGGTGCTCGAGCCGATGCGCGGGTACACGGACTACCCGATCGCCTGCCTGGACTTTCAGGCGCTCTACCCGAGTATCATGATGGCGCACAACCTCTGTGTGCGAAAAGCGACTCTTGTCACCCTCTCCAGCGGCCTCGCCGTACCGGTCGAGACGCTTCCCGTGGCCGGCGGAAGCCGCGTGCTCGGCTACTCGTCACCGAGAGACAAGCTCGTGTCATCTGCTCAGACTCTGCTGATCGACCAGGGCCGCGCTCCAGTGATCGCGCTCACTCTGACGGACGGGCGCGAGCTCGCATGCACTGCGGACCATCGCATCGCTGTGAAGCGCGGGAGCGAGGTCACTTGGATTCCCGCGAGGGACGTCGTGCTGAACGAGGACGACGTCCTCGTAGGACCAGAGGGCGTGCGCGACGTCCCGATGCCAGACGAGGCAGGTTTCACGATGGACCTCGGCCCGATTGGAAAGCTCGAGATGAACCCGGTCGACGGCTCGAGGACGAAGATCTTGGCGTTCTGGCGCGTCGTCGGGCACTTACTCGGGAACGGCACAATTGCCGCGTCTGATACCGCGGCCTGCGGGATGTGCGGAGTGATCTCGCTCGATTCTCGGCTAGACTACGACCTGTTATGCGAAGATCTGAAGCTTCTCGATATCGCAGAGCCAGTCCTGCAGGAATACGCGGAACCTGCTCCGTATCAGACGAGCACAAGCCTCAGATGTTCTGTTCCGAGCTGCTTCATGAAAGCAGTTTCGGCGCTCGATGGGATCGTCGTTGGCCGTCGCTCGACGCAACCCATGTCGCTTCCCGCCGCGATACTTGATGATCGATGCCCCGTTGCCGTCGTTCGAGAATTTCTCGCCGGACTATTCGGAGCCGACGGACACGCGCCGGCTCTCGATAGATCGCTCAGACAGCGCTCTCAAATTGCCGGCGTTCAATTTACTCGGGTTGTCCAAGCAGAGCATCTGGATTCGGGACGGATGATTTTTGACCGCCTGATCGCGCTGCTGCGGAAAGTGGGCGTATCTGAGGCGATGGCGACGTACGCATATCCGCTCGCTCGTGGCCCGGTGATGCAGAACCTTGTTGATACGCATCCGGACGGCTTATGCGCCACGGCCGTCACGATGCGGCTCGTCATCGACCCGGGCCCCAGCTACGCCAGATTCGTTGGGTTCCGCCATTCCGTGCACAAGTCTTTGCGACTTGCCGCCGCGACCAGTTTCTGGAACTACCGCGCCAATATCCTATCCCAGACGAAAGAAATCGCGGATGCTGCCATAACCATCTGGAACTCGGGACGCGAGCAAGGTCTTCTGATCCCGAACGGTCACGCGCACAGCGGCTTCCGGCTGGCGAAATCGAAGATTTCACAAGTCCGTGCCACAAAACTCGCGATCAAAGCTGTTCGACGTCCGCTCATGCACGTGTGGATATCCGAGACGCTCAAGCGCACCGCGAAATCCCAGAGGCTTCAGCACAGAGCTTACACGTCTCTGAAGCACGAACTGCCGACGGATCCTCTAGATGCAACTGAGTACCTTCGGCGTGCCGGAGCTCTCTCGTGGTTTCAGCGCGAGAGAGACGCTGAAGGCCATCGCCTCGTATATGCGGTCGCGAAAGATGCGGTAGGGCTTCCGACGTTCACGCTCCGCGCGATCGATCGGCGGAGCGCCGGAACAGAGCCCGTTCAAGTCTACGATCTGTCTGTCGACGACGCACACTCGTTCCTCGCAGAGGGCGTTCTGGTCCACAACTGCTATTCGACGATACTGTCCGACGAGCAGCGCCGGCGGTTCCACCCCGACAACTTCGAGGTCGCGCCCAGCGGCTTCGCGTTCGCGCGCGCGCCGAAGACGTTCGACCCGGCGCAGCTCGAGGGCCTCGGGCTCCGCGCGGGCGAGCACTTCCTGCGCGACTTCGACCCGAAGCGCGCGTACCTGAAGACCCCGGGGAAGATACCGCTCGCCGCGGCCGGGGCGCTGGGGCTCGCGGAGGCGGCCGACTACGTCCCCGCGGGCGACGACGCCGTCCTCACGGGCGAGCGCAGGTACGGCATCCTGCCGCGCATACTGAGCCGGCTCCTGGCGGCGCGCGGCGCGGCGAAGAAGCTGATGGCGGCGGCGAAGGACCCGGCGGCGAGGTCCGTGTACAACTGCAGGCAGCTGACGCTCAAGGTCACCGCCAACGCCGTCTACGGCAACACGGGCGCCCAGGTCGGCAGGCTCTCGGAGGCGAGGGTGGCGTCGACCGTCACCGCGTACGGGCGAGACAGGATCGAGCTGACGAAGCAGGTCGTCGAGGAGAGGCACGGCGGCGTCGTGCACTACGGCGACAGCGTCGCCGGACACACGCCGGTGCTGGTCCTGTTCGCCGACGACGAGCGAGAGAGATACGTCCGGATGCGGGACCTGCGCGGAGACTACGCGCCGTACCGCGGCGGCGACAAGGAGGCCTTCGAGCCGATGCCGCCGATCTGTGTGTGGAGCGACTTCGGGTGGACGGCGGTCAGGCGCGTGATACGCCACGCCCGCCCCGGCGACCTGCCGATGGTCCGCGTCGTGACCCGCACCGGCTGCGTGGACGTCACCGAGGACCACAGCCTGCTCAGCGCCGAGCACGCGCACGCGCGCGTGTCTCCGCTGGACCTGATCGCCGGGCAGACCCGCGTGCTGCACTCCGACCTGCCGCCTGGCGATCCGGCCGAGCGGGTCGACGCCGACGCGCGCTTCTCCAGCGCCGACGAGCTGGCTCTCGCGAACTTCTTCCTCAGCGCCGCGCGGTCTGGCCGCAGGCCGTTCGTCGAGAGCGCGCGCTCCGTGCGCCCCCTGGCGGCTCGCGAGCGCTTCACACTGTCGACCGGCGAGATATGCGCGGCCGAGGCCGACGAGGACGTCGTGATCGCGAGGACGCGCGTGCGCGCCTCGCCGCCGCAGTCCGCCGAGCGGGAGCGGGAGCGGGTCTACGTGTACGACCTCGAGACCGAGAACCACCGCTTCTCCGCCGGCTTCGGCCGCATCGTCGTGCACAACACGGACTCGGTGATGGCGGACTTCGGGGACCGCCTGCCCGTCGGCGCTGACGTCCTGCCGTTCGTGCTGTCGGCCGCCGTGCCGCTCATCGCGCGCGGCGACGCAGGGGAGATGTCGGCGTGCGAGGCGGCCGCCATGGAGCTCGCCGAGCGGGCGTACTCCCCTGCGTCCGGCTTCGCGCGCGCGTCGGACAGAGACTCCGTGCGCCCGGAGTTCATGGAGCACGCCGCGGCTTACGCCGGCGCCGTGGTCGCGCGCGCCATGGAGCTGGCGACGGCCGAGGCGGGCGGCGCCGACGGCGTGGTCGCGTCGGCCGTCGCGCGCGGCGAGGCTGGCATCCGCGCCGCGCTCGTCGAGGCCACGCGCGCCGCCGCCGAGGAGGACTGCAGGGCCAGGACGTTGATGTCCGCCGAGGTCGTCTGCGACGAGGTGACGCGCATGCTGCCGCCGCCGAGCCAGCTGGAGCCCGAGAAGGTGCTCGTGCGCTGGCTGCTCATCAGCAAGAAGCGGTACGCGTACATCAAGTGGATGGGGGGCGTCCTCGACGACCGCATCACGTACATGGGGCTGGAGACGAAGCGCAGGGACAGCTGCCCGATCGTGAAGACCACCATCGACGCGACGCTGGAGCAGGTCATGCGTCGCGACGACCTCGCTGGCGGCGTCGCGCGCGCTCTCGCGGCCGTGCGCCGCGTCCGCGCGCTCGAGTGCTCGCTGGACGAGCTGATAATCACGGCGGCGTACAGCCGCGAGGAGGCGGACTACCTCGGCAAGCAGAAGCACACCGAGGTCGTCAAGAAGATGCGCGCGCGAGGCGAGTCGACGGCGCCGCGCATAGGCGACCGCGTCGCGTACGTCATGGTCGCGGGGCCGAAGGGCGCGAAGGGGTTCGAGCGCGCCGAGGACCCCGTGTACGTGCTCAAGCACGGATGTCCCATCGACGCCGAGTACTACGTCGAGAACCAGCTCAGGAAGCCGCTCGCGCGCATACTCGGCGCCCTGGTTCCGGACCCGAGCGTGCTGTTCGACCCGCGGGCGACGGTCGCCGACGTCCTGGCCGGCGCCGCGCCCAAGCAGCAGCGCGCTCTCCCCGCGCCGCCTGCGCCTGCGCCGCCGCGGCCGCAGCTGCGACTTCGCCGCGGCCGCCCCGCGCCGTCCGCTGCGCCGGGGACTCTGGGACGGTTCGGCCTGGTCTGCCTCGGGCAGCCCTGCATGTGCTGCGGAGTCTCCGTGCCGACCGAGGGGATGCCGCAGGCCCCGGCGCTGTGCTCGTGCTGCCGCGGCGTCGCCGGCGTCGAGGGGGAGCTCAGGGCGCAGGCAGATGCCGAGCTGCGCGCGCGGCGCGAGGCCCTCCAGGCCGCCGAGGCCAAGTGCGCCGAGTGCAGGAGGAAGAGCGCCGTAGCCGAGGTCGAGACCTGCGAGAACTCGGAGTGCTCGCAGCTCTACGTGCGCAGGAGGGCGGAGACTGACGTGGGGATCGCCGAGAGAGACGTCGCCAGATTTGGCATCCTCGTCGCTAGAAAATGATGATGCCTCTCTTTCTCTCTTTCCCGGAGCCACACACACATGCGCATCATGGCAGCGCTCCCGCTGATCGCGCTCCTGTCATTATTATCATTATCATCGCTCTCATCTCCGGCGCTGCGCGAGAGCTGCGCCGACACCGGACAGATGTTCTGCGAGTCGTCCAAGGTGCTGATGCCGCACTGCTCCACGGTGGGGTGCCTCTCCGGCCCCGAGGCGCGCTGCACCGGCGTCGACGAGGACCACGAGTGCGCGTACGACCCCGGCGACCCGGACTTCAGCCCGACGGTCTTCCGCGTCTGCTGCGCCGCGCGACACCCGCAGTGCGCGGCGCCCGCGGGCGCAGAGATCACCGTGCTCTGCTACTGGTCGTGCGTCGGCGGCTACCTGCAGGCGGGAGAGACCCCCGGCGCGGCCAAGTTCTGGTGCGACTACTACGCGACGCTCGGCCTCGTCGCGAACTCCACTCCCTGCGCGGAGGTCCAGTCATTCGCGGAGGAGGACTACTGCGACGGCGACGGCTCCGTCGCTGCCTCCTCTTCTTCTTCTTCTTCTCTGTCCTCGCGCTGGCGATCATCATCGGGCTCCGCCGTCTCTCCGGCGACCTGTCTAGCGCCGGCGCCGGCTCTCGCTCTCCTGCTGCTGCTGCTTCTCGCGCATGCGTGATGATGAGGATGATTGTCAAAAAAAGGATCAGATTCTCTTTTTTTATCGCACAGCAGCCGGCGGAGCGGAGGAGGCGACGATCCTGAGCGTCGCCGCGATCAGCGCCGGCAGCGCAGTCACCGAGAACAGAAGGCCGAACGTCGCCAGCCGCATCGGCGCGGACCACCCGAAGAACGCAGAGACCATCGGCGCGCCTGCGAGCCAGCCGGCGCCGGCGTTCACGGCGCCGGCGAGCGCGCACCACCCCGCCCAGCGCCACCAGGGCCGCTCGCGCCGCAGCGCCGACTCGAGCGCGCACGCCGTCGCCGCCGCGGCGCAGAATCCCGCGGCGCCGCCGGCGACGATGGAGCGCGCGAAGAAGTTTGACAGCCAGCGCGACGACGCGAACCAGAACGACGCGCACAGCGGCACGTCCACCAGCATCCTGCCCGACCCGAGCGCCAGGCGCGCGATGCCGAGCGCGATGACCGCGGCGCCGAAGAAGGCGAGCGACCCGGCGGACGCCGGCTCGCCGGCGCCGGCGGCCGCAGACACGAAGACGCACGCGGCGGCGACGACGGCGGCGGAGCACGCGCGCCCGCCGCCGGCGGCGGCCGCCGCGCACAGAGAGCCGAATAGCGTGACGACGCCGAGCGCCAGCGCGACGCCGGTCCTGCCGCGGGCGCAGGGCAGGCACCTCGGGAACACCGCCGCGACGCCAAGCTCCGGCGACGAGACCGTCGCCGCCGTGTCGTTTGGCGGCGACGAGACCCCCGCGACGCACCACGGGCACGCGTCGGGGTCTGCGCGCGCCGGCTCGGCGCCGCGCTCGCACTCCTCCTCCTCATCGCCCGCGTCCTCGCCGATCGCGAGGCGCGAGCAGCGCGCGCCGTACCTCGGGGCGAGGCCCCACGACCGCACCGCGAGCGGGCACAGCCCGATCGCGCCCTGCATCGACTCGTCCGGCGTGTCGGCGTCGGCGTCGTCGATCACCCTCATCGGCAGGAACGCGCGCGCGCCGCCGAGGACCAGGAAGTCGGCGCCGCCCTCGTCCCACGACGCGCTGGCGCTCGGCGAGCGGCCGACGCCGCGCCACAGGCGCACGCCGCAGTCGTCGGCGCCGCGCAGCAGCAGGAACCGCGTGGGCTTGGGCGGGGTGCCGAGCGCGCCGATCACCTGGCTGCCGCTCCTGTCGACGTCCAGCGTCAGCGTCGTCGGCCCGCGATGCGGCGCGGCGCAGAAGAGGAGCACCGCCAGCAGGCACGGCGCGTACAGCAGAGCGGTGGCCGCCACCGCGACGTCGAACCGGTATCTCATTGCCCCGAGGGAGGCAGAGATGGACCCGGAGTTTTATATATGTCGCGGCGGCCGCGCCGGGACAAGAGCGCGCGATGATGATGATGAGGAAGAGACTGTACCTCGACAACAACGCGGACACGGAGGAGTGCGAGGCGTCGGCGCTCGCCAGGCGCGCGGGCAGCCTGTTCGGCAACCCGTCCTCCGCCGTCCACGAGGAGGGCAGGCGCGCCAGGCGCGCGCTGGAGGCCGCCCGCGCGGAGATCGCGAGGATGTGCGGCGCGCCGGCCGTCGTGTTCACGTCCGGCGCCACGGAGTCCAACCACCTCGCGATCACCGCGGCGATGAACTCCAGCGGCAGGGGCAGGGTCGTGACGACCGGCGACTTCGAGCACCCGAGCGTGGGCCGCGTCGCCGCCGCGTACGAGCCGCTGACGGTGCGCCTGCGCGCCGGGACGGGCGAGGTCGAACTGCGACACCTGCGCGAGCTCTGCGCCGAGCCGGACGTGGGGATGGCGTCGGTGATACTGGCGCACAACGAGCTCGGCGTCGTGCAGGACCAGGCGGGCCTGCGCGACGCGGTGCTCGCGGCGCGCCGCGACCGCGAGTCCGAGTCCCTGCCGATCCTGCACCTGGACGCGACGCAGCTGATAGGCAAGGCGCGCTTCTCGCTGGCGGAGTCGGGCGCCGACCTGGCGTCATGGAGCGCGCACAAGTTCCACGGGCCGCCCGGCGCGGGCGGCCTGCTGATGGCGTCGGCCGGCGCGATCGCGCCCTACCCGGAGTGCTGCGCCGCGTCCGGCGACCCGGAGGGCCAGGAGATGGGGCTGCGCGCCGGCACGGAGAACGTGCCCGGCGCCGTCGGCGCCGCGGCGGCGCTGCGCGAGGCGGTCGAGCTCGGGGGCGCCGGCGGCCGCTGGGCGAGGACGCGGGACGCGTGCGACCGCCTGGCGGCGCGGGTAGTCGAGCTGTGCCCGGCCGGCTCCGTAGACGTGACCGCGCGGCCGTCGACGCTGACCGCCAACCCGCGATCGGCGCGGCTCTGCAACACGGTGCACCTGTGCTTCCGCTCGCTGCGCGGCGTCGACGTCGCGCGGGCGCTGGACGACCGGGGCGTGGCGGTGTCGACCGGCAGCGCGTGCTCGAGGTCCGCGCCGTCGCGCGCCCTGCTCGCCGCCGGCCTCTCGCCCGAACGCGTGCGCGGGTCGGTGCGCGTGACGGCGTCGGCGGTGTACTGCGACCCGCGCGACCTCGAGGCGGCGGCTGCGGCCGTCGCCGACGTCGTCGCCGTCATGATGACGTGAGCTGTTGTTGTTGCTAAAAGAAGAGTCTGATCCCGCTAGAAATGCGCCGCCTCGCGCTCGCCCTCGCCAGAGTCCACCACCACAGCCATGTACTTCACGCTGACGCCAGAGCCGATGATCGGCGCCGGCCAGGCGATGGACACGTACACCGGCGGCACGCACCCGACCGCCACGTTCGGCACAGAGCCGGGAGCGTACTACGAGAGCAACATCCGCGCGGGCGACGTCGTGGTGTTCCCGGCGGAGGCCGGCATCGACCGCGTGTTCGACGGGAGCGACGCCGGCGCCGAGATGGCGCTCGGCGGCGCGTCAGACAAGACGTACGCCCGCGCGACGACGAACCCGCTGAACGCCAAGCACGTCAACGGCAGCGCCAAGATGACGGGGCCCAGGGGCGGGGCGCCGTTCTTCACGCAGCTCGTCGACGGCAACGCGCTGTTCTGCGCGGACGACGAGGAGAGCGGCGGAGACGGCCAGGCGTCCTCGTCGGCCTGGGTGGGCGGGCCCGCGTTCCCGTCGATGGCCGTCTGGACCAGCACGCCCGTGACCAAGCTGAACCCGGCGCAGCTGACGTTCAAGCTGCTCGCGGCGTCGAACAAGATGGCCGACAGGGGCTGGCGCAGCGGCGGCGCAGTCGTCTGCCCGCCGCCTCGCGTCCCCGGCGTCACCCGTCCCTCCGGCCCGCCAGCGTCCGGCCCCAGCGATGACCCCGCGGCGATAATGAGCGAGCACTCCGAGGCAGAGTGGTACGCCGAGCTCAACAAGAAGCCCATGAACCCGACGTTCGCGAAGCTGGCGGCGGAGGTCGAGAAGGACCCGACGCTGCGCTGGAACAACATCGGGCACCTGCGCAGATACGTGCACTTCGAGGGCTTCATGACGGCCGAGCCGCAGCGCCAGGACATGGGCGTCGGCATCTCGATCGCGGTGATGCACAACAAGGACGTGTTCAACTACTGGGGCTCGGACGCGCGCCCGGCGGACTTCGCGGGTTTCATCATCAAGCGCGACGAGAAGCAGCCGTGCGCGCCGTACCGCGTCTTCCCGTGGCACTCGCACGACTGCCCCGCGCCGAAGCCGTCGGAGCTCGAGTTCAGGGACCTGTCTGGGCGCATCGAGTACGGCCTGTTCTTCCAGGCCGGCATCATCTGCAAGATCGAGCCCATGCCGACGGCCGCGTACGCGTTCTACTGGGGCGGCGGCACCGACCCGGACCAGGCGGACTCCGAGCGCGACAGCCTGGTCGCCGCCGTCGGCATGACGAGGGAGACGATGTTCGACGCGCTCGACGACGCGGCGCGCGTCGCGAGGAGGGCCATACGCTGCGTGACGCTCAGCATCGGCCGCAGCGCGCCGATCCTGCCGGACCTCGGCCTGGCGTACAGGGTCCTGTACTACGTCGGGGAGGCCGCCAGGCTCGGCCAGGCGACGCAGGACTTCGTTCACACGATAGGCCTCAGCGTGGAAGCTCTCGGCGAGATACTGAAGAAGTACGCCCGGGACGGGCAGGTGACGATCGAGGGCGTGAACGACGCGCTCAACGAGCTTCTGGACAAGATGGCAACAGGACCGAGGAAAGAAGATGTCGCTGAGTTCACGAAGAAGCTGAGTGAGCCGAAACGTTTCGAAGCCGCGAGGACCGCCGCGAGCAAGATGCCACGCGCGATGGGTGGCATCAGACCGATACTGGGCAAGATGATCAGCGACGCCATCGAGGAGGCGCGCGAGGCGCGCGAGGCGGCTAAAGCAGCCAAGGGGACTCCGCCGAAAGTGACAGCAGTCGAGGACAGGATGCTGATGGCGAAGACGCCAGAACGCCGCGCCGAAGAGTATGCTGCGGGGAACGCCATAATCTCCGTGAGGGCCACCGCTACGTTCTACTCGGATCTCGAGAGAAAGATAGCGGAGCAGCCGACTCGCGATACCGGCGCGATACTTCGCGATGTCCTCGTCGAAGCAAATGCAGAGCCGGCCATTCAGCGGCAGGTCTACGACGCGTACAACGATTACCTGGCCAGGTACAGATCCGCCGCGGCTGCGATGCCTCTGCCGAGCGCGCCGCCGTTGAGCGAAGCGCCCGCCGTCACTGTCGGACCAACTCCTCCTCCCACGCTGGTGCCAGAGGATCAGCGTCGGCAGCGCTGGGAACAGTATGCTGGCGCTCTGGTGATCAGCTGCTCGCCGGTTCTCAACTCAAAGCAGAAGGCGGAAATGCTTCAAAAGTTGGGGGAGGCTTACAAAGCATATCCGACTGCGCGTGTGAATGAGGTCATCAAAGGCGTTCTTATGAGCGGTAATCTGATCAGCGTCATCTCGCCCGCGCTCGATTACCAGGTCCAAGCTTACCGCACCAAGCTGCCCGACGGTGAGCCCAGGCGCGACAAAATAGAATGTGGCGATCTGTCGGATTTGGCTCGTGCGGCACTGATGAGGCCGATCGATGGGCCTGTGGCTAAGCAGGCCGTTGCCGAGACGACCTATCTGGATCCTGCTAACCGCCAGGCGTTGTACGACGCGGTCGTGGAAAGACTCGGATCCAAGCCGGAGTTGACCGGATTTCAGATTCTGGCGGCCGCGTACGCTGACAAAGGGATCTCGACAGAAGCGCAGGATGATATTAACGAGGGGTACCGCATCTGGCTCAAGAGTGGCGAAGCTCCTCCGGAGATGGCGCCTGTGGTTCTCGCTTGGTATCTCGACAGACCTCGCACGGGCGGCAGTATCGATCAGCTAACCAAGGGCGAATTCAAGACGGCTATGGAAACAGCAAACGCTTCGTTAGAGACAGTCACGGGAACCACCATGCCCTCCGATGGAGTCGGTGCAAAGAAAGTCACGATGGAGAAGATAAATGGTTACATCGCAGCGCTGGACCAGTACCGGAAGCTGCTGGACTCCATGCCTCTGAAGAAGGAGAAGTATGACGCTCTGCTGAGCGATGGAAATACGACATATAAGGATTTGGAGGCGAAGAAGTCTGCACTAGACACTAGCGTCGCGCCTCTATCGCCTCTGTCTTGGTGGAGGTCGTGGTTGCCAATCTGGCCACCCGGGTGGGAAGCGATCGGGGACGCTACTAGGTCTACGGAAAAGGCGCGAGCGTATGTGACGGAATTCAAGAAGCAGCTGCGCAAGATGGCTACTCGCAGGACCGAGAGGATCGAAGAGCTTACTAAGTACCTGAGAGCCGAGGTCGATAAGCTCGATGCGAAATGGCAGGAATTCGTTAAGGCCAAGAAATCGTACGTGGACGCCGTTTGGACGGAGACCGGGCCAATCAGTGACAGCGCGGCTGTGACTCTCCACGATGTGTTCAAGTCGATGAAGGAGTTGTTCTATGACACCGTCGTGGGACTCTACGATCAGGTGGTTGACGTGCCTGCGCTGAGCGAGAAGACGGTGGCTCAGAGGAATAACATAGATGCCGCGCGCGCGAAGGCCAAAGCGTGGATCGAACAGGAACTTAAGACCGGTGGAATCGCCCAAGCGCAGCTTCGCGATGCCATGCGGGACACATACGACGCTGTTGACATCGCGGTCGCAAATTTCAAGGACCTGGCTGCCGCGCTGTCGGCGGAGAAGCCGCTCGCTGCCGTCGCCTCCGGCGTCTCGACCGACGTGGACATGTGCGGCGCCGGCGAGGAGGACTTCGTGCTGACTGTCTCCACCCCGCCGCCGACGCCCGCGATTGCGCCTGCGGCCGCGCCGCCGCCGGGCGCGGTGAGCGTGTCGTCGTCGTCGAGGTCCGCGGCCGCCGCCGCGCCGGCTGCTGCCACCCGCGGCGGCAGGAGGGCCCCAGCGAGGGGGGCATCGCAGCAGCATCAGTGAAACGCCCCTATAATAAACGCGCTGGATTTATCCCGCAGCAACAGGGCCCGTGGCGTAGAAGAGGTGTCATCACCAGCGCACTCCCTCCAGACACACCCCCAGCGATGGATCACTTCGAGTACGGGACGCGGCAGGCCACGTGCCCGACGGTCGACGGAGTGCGGCTGCTCGAGCAGAGCGGCGGCGTGATCATGTGCTTCATAGACAGGAGCAGCGTGCTGCAGGAGCGCAACGAGCGCCAGCGGCAGGCGGCGCAGGGCGGCGTCGCGGGCGCGCTGTCGATCCTCGACTTCGAGGGCGCGCACCAGCTCAGCATCGAGCAGGACGACATGCTGTTCGTCGCGAGAACGGACGCCCCGGGATCTGACGTCGTCGTCACGGACCAGAACGCGTTCGCGTCGTTCAACGGCCTGAAAAAGTACTGCACCGCCGCGGAGTACCGGATGATATACCGGTTCCTCGGCATCGCGCTGGTCCCGCTGGCGTACGACAAGATCGGCGTGGGCGAGGGCACGACGGCGCAGTGCCGCGGCATCGCCAACTTCATCAACCGCAGCGGGGACACGCTCATGCCCGGCGAGCCACTCACGTGGGAGCCGCTCTTCCCGGACCTGCAGGGCGTGTGCGGCGACCCCAGCACCAAGCGCGCGCGCTACGGCGACGCGTCGTCGCACTGCGGCCCCGGATCCGTCAGGGGGATATTCGTCAAGTGGGTGCCGCCCGCCCAGGCTTATCCGTGGCAGATATGGCCGTCTCTCTACACCAACGTCGGTCCCGACGGCAGGATCAAGAACGGCGGGGAAGCCAACCGGATAGCCGGCGTGAGCGATGAAGACATCAGGACCCTGATGTGGAGGAGGGATATCGGCGCGGGAGACATCGTCGCCTGGAACTCTGAGTGCACGTACAACAACCAGTGGGGCCGCATCGTTCTCCCGTGAGTAGTGAGTGAGTGAGTCTCGGCGGACTGCGCCGCATGATTTTCTATAATGCAAAAAAACGCTCCATCTATGTCACAGCACTCGAAAGTGGTGTCATTAGATTATTATTATTGTTGCTGTCTATCTTCAGCGCCGCTCAGCTCTCCTCAGCACGACGTCACTCCCTTCTTCTCCTTCTCCTTCTCCTCCTTTGCCTTCTTGGAGCCGCGGGCGATGTGCACGGCCGTCACGGCGAACACGCCGAGGGTCAGCCAGATGGCGTAGACCACGTAGAAGGCGAACGATATCCACAGGGTCCAGTCGCCGGCGTCGGCCGCGGCGAAGTAGTATATGAGCACCGGTATCGTGCTGCCGACGCACAGCATGGAGAGCACCAGGGCCGCGCCCAGCCCGTGCGGCCACATGCGGAACTTGAAGTACACGACCCTCCAGAGGTCGCGCATCGCCACGTTGAAGAAGAAGAGCGCGACGACGACCTCGTACGCGGCGTCGGGCGTGCCGGACGAGACCTCGTGGAGGATCTCGGCGGCGATGATGAGCGCGTCCATCAGCAGCCACACGTGCCAGTAGCACCACCCTGGCAGGCGGAACTTGCTCTTCGACTTGCGACCCGGATCGTCGTGCAGCGCCAAGACCTCGAACATCGGCTTGACCAGCGTGAAGCGCGAGACCCACGCCGCGGTGAACACGGCGAACGCGAGATGCACCAGGTCGAGCATCGTCCTGCCTACCCTCAGCAGATGACGCTGTCGACGGACCACAAAAAAACGGCGTCTCTCATATATCCGCGCCGCGCACATTGTGGATATTCCAGCGCGACATGTCGACGCCGCCGGAGGCCGCTGCAAGCTTCGACATCGAGGAGGAGACGCTGCGCAACGATGACTACCGCAGGGTGCTGTGGACCGGGCCCAGGATGCAGGTCGTGCTGATGTCGCTGCTCCCGGGCGAGACCATCGACGAGGAGGTGCACGAGGACGGAGACCAGTTCTTCAGGGTGGAGAAGGGCACGGCGTTCGTGACCGTGGGCGCGCAGCGGCGCCGGATGACCGCGCGCGACGGCTGGTCCGTCGTCGTCCCCGCCGGCACGTCCCACGAGGTGCGCGCGTGCGAGCACGGCGCGAAGCTCTACACGATATACGCGCCGCCGCAGCACAGGCCGGGGACCGTCGAGAAGACCAAGCCGGTGCACTGAAGACGCGACAGTGGGCGTGGTGGGGAAAAAAACAATCGATCTTCTCAGATATATCCTCTGTCTCTCAGCAGCTGTATCATCTCGTCCATGTAGTGTCTGCTCCGGATCCTGTGAAATTCCTCGACGATCTCGCGTCTCCAGTTCTTGCGCGAGTTGCTGTCGCGGGCCCTCTCGAGCGTCTCTCTGCGGAGGACCTTCCGCACGAGCGGCTCGCAGATCGCGGCGTAGGCGTACACCTTGATCAGGCCCAGCAGCGCGCCGACGCCGGCGGCGAACGCCACGCCGCCGGCGGAGCACTCGGAGGGCTCGCCCTCGCGCGTCGCCACGACGAGCCCGAACAGGAAGACCGAGTTCCCGAACGCGAACATGCTCGCCTTCCACGGGACCGACCGCGGTCGCCCGTCCCAGCAGCACCCGCCGTACTCGAAGAACAGCGCGACGATTATCCAGAAGAACGACGATATGTCGTGCGCCTCGCCGCAGTACCTCGTCCTCGATATCGCGCTCATGAGCAGCGGCACGTGCGGGTCGACGAAGAGGTGCACGCAGAAGAGGTACTGCATGAGGACCGCGTCGCCGAGGAACGCGGCCAGGCACACGTACGACCACATGTTCACCGACGCGCCGGGCAGGAAGTACTCGGACAGGCGCCTGATGACGGCGTACGCGTCAGCCCCCCTCATCCCTCCCGCTCTTTTTTTTGCTGCGGACGCGGCAAACTATGTAAGAGGATAAAAACTGGATAGCCTTTTATTCGTGCTGGTCTCTGGTCACTGTGCGCTGCGCCGCTGACGTTATGACATCCTGATGTTCGCGGTCGCCGCCGACGATGACGACGACGAGGAGAAACAGAGGCGCACGAACAAAAGAATCATCTTCACGGTGCCGATATCTTTCTCGTCCTCGCAGCGCGAGCCAGATCACCCTCGGCCCCCATCGCCTGAGAATAATAATAACGAGAGGAGCGACGAGGACATGCCGCCGCCGTCGCTGCCAGCTGATCGGCGGCGCTGGTGGATCATGTGCGTCGCGGCGTGCGTCGCGGTGGTGATAGTGGCGTCGACTTTCGCGGCGACGGCGGTGCTCGTGAGCGGGGCGAGCGGGCGCGCGGGAGATGAGGAGGACGCCGGGCGACCCGCGCCGGCCGGGAACTTCAGCTTCGCGGCCACGTTCAGCGTCACGCCGGCGCGCGGCGGCGGCGGCGCGACCGTCGTCGTGGCGATGAGGAGGGTGGGGTCCATGGCGGCCGTCGCCGCGACGCACCTGGTCTGCGTCGACAGGCGCACGCGCGCCATCTACGTCGTGCCCAACAACAACGGGGGCTCCCTCCCCGGTCCCGACGCGCGACGCGACGTCGTCGTGAGGTCGTACGACGTCGCGGTCGATGACCGGGGGACGCTGCGCGCGGAGCTCGAGGCGCCGGCGTCGCCGCATGGCGCGGCCGGATCCTCGTCCTCATCCTGCACGCTTGTTGTCTCCATGACTTAAATAAATACGGCGGTGAGAGTTTTTTTGGAAGACGGAGGAAGAGCATGTCTCTGAAATCGCTCGAGAGAGCGCAGCCGGTCACCGTCTACGTGGAGCGGGCGCTGCCGCGACATGCACCTGAGTCCGAGCGCTACTGGGTGCCCCTGCCCGGAGACGTGGTCCTGTTCGGGATCGACCGGGAGAGCTTCCTGAGCAGGCTGACGAACGCGCTGACGCACAGCGAGTGGACGCACACGTCGGTGGTGACGTCCGGCTCGCCAGTGCAGCAGGACCAGCTCGCGTCGTCGTACATGGCGCCGAGCGAGGCCACGCCGTTCTACGGCAAGAGGGCCAAGCCTCCGCACCTGGCTCCGCCGACGAGGCCGACAGAGCCATGGAGGAGTCTCTCCGGCGAGCAGCTGTTCCTCTTCGAGAGCGTGACGCCGCTCGCCGAGGACGGGAACTCGTGGGACTACCTGACGGGGCGCGAGCGATGCGGGGTCAGGGTCGTCGACGCGCGCGAGCGCATGATGGAGGTCACGGTGACGCAGGGCACGCGCGCCGCGTACCGCCGCGTGACCGCGCCCTCGAGGTCGCAGGCCGAGGCGCTGGCCGAGCGCCTCCAGGACGCCATCGCCGCCGTCGAGGGCAGGCACGTCGGCGGCAACTACGAGAACAACCCGCTCCTGTTCACCGACGGCATCAGCGACCCTGGGAGGGTGAGGACACAGGAGCAGGAGCGGGTCCTGGCCATGCGCAACCGGGAGTTCTGCTCGCAGCTGACGGCGGAGGTCCTGCGCGAGGCGGGCCTCCTGCCGGGGGAGCAGGAGCGATCGCCGCGATCGTACCTCCCGCGCGACTTCGGGGACGGCGGATCGGTCGAGAGGGAGATCGCCGCGAGGGGGTTCGCGATGACCCCGACTGAGACGGTCAAGTTCTCCTGGCAGGAGAGTAATAAATGACAAATAGATGCTGGGGAGCATATGACGCTGTCGCACCTGGCCAGCCCCCCTCGCGGGAGCAGATGAGGATGCACATGCGCTCTCTCCTCATAGCGCTCCTCCTTCTTCTTCTTCTGCTCGCGAGCGCCGCCGCGGGCCACTGCGACAGGCCGGACGGCAAGAACTGCGACGACAAGTCAGACAACGGCGACGACAGGGAGTGCCGCAGGGACGCGGACTGCCGCGACGACGACCCGTGCACGTCGGACGGCTGCGTACACGGCAAGTGCGTACACAGCTACGCATGCGAGTGCCGCAGTGACTCGGACTGCGACGATCGCGACGCCTGCACGAGAGACAGGTGTCGGGAGGGCGCGTGCCAGTACAAGTTCGACGCGAGCGCGTGCCCGGACCGGTGCCAGACGGACGCCGACTGCGAGGACGGCGACCCCTGCACCAGAGACGAGTGCAACCAGGACGGGCACGATGGAGACAACGACGACGGCGACGGCTGGCACGACTGCTCCGAGTGGTGGCCGCAGAGCGACGACGAGGACGATGACGACGACGGACACTGCGGCCGCGACGCCAGGTGCGAGGATCATGACCATGACCACGACCATGACCACGACCACGATCACGATCATCACAAGCACAGTCATCACCACCATCACGCGAACTTCTGCGAGCACGTGCCCATCTGCTCGTCGTCGTCGTCGTCGTCGTCGTCCTCCGTCGCGCCGCCGCCGGAGTGCACCTCCGACAAGCAGTGCGATGACTCAGACCTCTGCACGCGCGACCGCTGCGACAAGCAGCGCGGCGTCTGCGCGCACGAGAACGTCAGCTGCTCCGACGACAACATGTGCACCCGCGACTGGTGCGACCCGTCGCGCGGCTGCAGGCACGAGAACGTCGGAGCGCAGCTGTGCGGCGACGGCGACGCGTGCACGACGGACACGTGCTGGCCCCACATGGGCTGCAGGCACAGGAACGTCAGCTGCGCCGATCGCAACATGTGCACCCGCGACTGGTGCGATCACTCGCGGGGCTGCCAGCACGAGGACGTGGGAGCGCTTCTGTGCGATGACGGGGACCCATGCACGGATGACCGCTGCGACGCCTCGCGGGGCTGTGTGCACGTCAGCGTCTGCGTCTCGTCCGAGTCGAAGGAGACGTGCGGCGAGAGCGCCGAGTGCAGGACAGACGCGGAGTGCGACGACGGAGACGCGTGCACCAGAGACGCCTGCCACTCGTGCGTCTGTCACAACGTGTACGACACGCACGTCTGCCCCCCAGAATGCAAGAGCGACGCAGACTGCGAGGACGGGGACCCGTGCACGCTGGACGAGTGCGTGAAGAGGCACGACGACGGCAGCAAGTGCGACGAGGAGGACGGGCACGACTCGCGGCACTGCAACAAGTGTCGCAGGACCGTCATCTGCGCCAGCGAGTCTGCCAGCGCGTCGGCCAGCCAGTCTGCCAGCGCGTCAGTCAGCAGGTCGGCGAGCGC
>Ga0315279_10003816_pt1 | contig 20679 bp, 19 predicted proteins | sample YL17G06_20_MG_FD_203694 | JGI IMG/M metagenome (GOLD analysis project Ga0315279, IMG submission 203694) | Sediment microbial communities from Yellowstone Lake, YNP, Wyoming, USA - YL17G06_20 | ecosystem: Environmental > Aquatic > Freshwater > Lake > Sediment | place: USA: Wyoming | collected... | reverse complement strand
GTCTTTAGAGCAACATAGGGACAGTCTTTCGACGGTATTCGTAACACTACGGGAATCAGGTCCTCTATATTGCTTGACCTGTCTGTTATGATATTATATCATGTTTATGTTAATAGTTTAACATATTGGCTGGAATCCAGAAAAAGTCTAGGTAATTTATTTACACTTACTTACGATTAAATGTTTATTTAGTTTCTATCGTTTTTCAGAATTGTATGTTTAACTTAGAGGTAAAACTATTAAGCTAAAGAAGAGGGGGTACAGGATGGGTAACAACGTATCAACAAAAGGGAGATGGACAGTAGCGATCTCCGGTATTATTATGATGGTACTTTTGGGAACGGTCTACGGATGGAGCGTTTTCAAAAAGCCATTGATGGAAAGTCATGGATGGTCAGGTCCTCAGGTAACTATGGCATTTACGATAGCCATATTTTGTATAGGATTGTCAGCCGCTTTGGGTGGAAAATTTGTTGATAAGGCAGGCGCAAGGAAAATTGCATCCCTTGCTGCTATATTATTTGGTATCGGCACACTTATCACTGGTCTAGCGGACAGCATTGGCAATCTTTGGCTATTATATTTGGGTTATGGTCTAATAGCTGGTGTTGGTAACGGGCTTGGATATATAACCCCTATTGCGGTTCTAGTGAGATGGTTCCCCGATAAAAGAGGATTGATAACCGGACTTTGTGTTATGGGGTTTGGTTTTGGAGCGGCGATATTGGGGCAGGTCGCACCTTTGACGATACCAAATATCGGAGTATCTGGTACATTCTATCTATTCGGCGCCATCTATCTTGTTGTCTTGTTAGTTGTTGCCCAAAAGATTAATAATCCTCCATCGGGTTGGGTTGCTCCTGCATCAACCAAAAAAGCCCCTATCGCTGTCAAAAATTCTATTGAATTAAAAGGCGCGGTGAAAATGTATCAGTTTTACTTACTGTGGCTCATACTTTTCATCAACGTTACCGCAGGGATTGCCTTAATAAGCAATCTATCCCCGATGGCTCAAAGCCAAGTTGGGCTTACTGCTATAACTGCTGGAACGCTAATCTTTATTAGCTCGCTATTTAACGGATTGGGCAGAATTTTCTGGGCTTCTCTATCTGATAAGATCGGAAGAAGAACCGTTTTTCTCTTGATCTTGGGAACACAGGTGCCACTATTTATACTTTTACCGAGTATAACTTCTGTTGCCCTTTTTGGTATTCTTTGCTGTTATATTTTGGCTTGTTATGGTGGTGGATTTGCCACAATGCCATCATTTGCGGCGGATACTTTTGGACCAAAGAATATGGGTAGTATATACGGAAAAGTGCTACTTGCATGGGGATTTGCTGGCGTCTTAGGTCCAATAATGATGGAACGCATTAAGACATCAACAGATAGCTTTGCTATGGCGTTATACATTGCGGCAGGCATGTTGGCTGTTGGGTTCATTCTTGCATTATTGTACCGCAGGCCTGTGCAAAATTAACTAAATACCTGCAAATCCAAAAAATCACTTGATAGAATGAGATATTTCTGCTATAATTTTTAGTGAGCTAATTGAATATTATGGCGATGGGGTTCGTCCCATAACTGTCTCAATATAGAGATTAATGACCCCTACACAGACTTTGCGTCTGGTAGGGGTTTTTTTATTTTTGGAATTGACTATGAATGGCCGGGAACATGGACTGTCTTACATTTTAATGAAAGATGGACTCAAAGCAGATGGGTGTCTAATATGCTCTTTGTCGGTCTCAGGAATGCGTAAGAATCTATTCTGGTTTTTATATGAAAATGTAAATAATACTTATATCCGGAAGCAACTGTATGAGTCCAATGGATATTGCAGTACCCATGCATGGTTGCTTTATCAGGTAGAACGGGAAGAATGGAATGATGGTCTGGATATTGCCATAATCTACAAGGATCTGATTAAAAAGGCGACTCAGATTCTTGAAAAGGCAAATCTCCATAAACGAAAAACCTCTATATTTGATTTTGTAAAGAAATGGCAAAAATGGCTTAACCGTAGAACAGATCAAGAGATAATGACATCAAAACCGAGTTGTCCTGCCTGCTTACATCAACAGGAGATGGAGGCTATTTACATTAGTTCCTTAATAGAGTCTTTAGCTCTTCCCAAATTTCAAGATTTATATCAGGCATCTTATGGGTTATGTTTGGATCACTTTTGGAAAACGATGAATGCTATACAGGACGAAAAGATTAAAACATTTCTGTTTGATGTTCAACGTTCTAAAATGCACAAGCTTCTGGAACTATTGGAAGAATACATTCGCAAGCATGACTATCGTTTTATTAATGAACCGAAAGGTGAGGAAGGAAACTCTCCGCGCTGGGTTGTTGAAATGCTGGTCGGCAAACCTATGCGATAATGCAAGCATTTATACAAAAGGAAACAAAATGGACTTCAAGCATAAAAACCATCTGGTTTCAAGCTATCTTACGCTTCAAAAACAGATACAGGAGATAAGCGATACTATCTGTGAAGGTCGCCCACCTACAGGAACCAATGCTACATTAACCCCATTATCTGAGAATATACAGAATGCCATAATGGCTTATCTGGAAAAAATTTATGAATTATTCGAACAATTAGTACAAATATATGCGGCTGATGAACTAGAAAATATAGCGAAAAAGGAACCTGTATCAGCAACTATGATGTGGGCTTCCATTCAACTACGTCAACTTGAAGAGAATATTTCAGACGTGCATCCCAGGGTTTTTGAAAAAAAGTTCGGTAAATTGGAACCAGAGGAACGAGCATACCTAACAGAGGTTATTGAGCAAATTCTAAAGAAATTAGCAGAAGCGCAAAAATTCGTTTAATATATTACCTTTGCAGTGAGATGATCTTAAGAATCACTATGAATTCACAGAAGCATATTTTGGTTCACATAAAAGATATAGTTTTTTAGGAGTGAAGATGCACTTTACAAGTTCTCGAATTTCTTTTTTAGTTCTAATAATAATGACATTTTTTCTGTTCGTGTCTCTTACAGCGAACTCCAACATGATTGGGGATGTTGATAGGGATATACTCGACTATATACATGGAGACATGAATAACAAATTTCTTGATACAACTACGCCAATAATCCAGATGATGGGCGATCCGCATGTTTATATAGCCACGTGTGCCTTATTGTGCGCTTTTGGTAATGAGAAAATGTTTGAAACAGGAAAGCTGTCATCAGCGGCTTTCATAGAATCGGGATTTATTGCCTATGCGCTTAAAAAGATAGTTGTCAGACCAAGACCGCTGAATAATAGTTTAGAAACAGACTCCTTCCCATCAGGTCACGTAGTATTAGCTTTTACAATTGCAACCGTTGCAGGTAATCAATATCCTAAACTAAGAGTTCCGCTTTATATAATGGCTTTTGGAACGGCGTTTTCCAGAGTTTACTTGGGCAGACACTATCCTAGCGATGTCATTGCAGGAGCAATTATAGGAACTTTGGTAGGTATGCATGCAACCTACTTAAAAGGAACTATACTTAATTTTTCCTTTTGAGTAACCACTATGTTCTCCTATTTTTTAATAGTTACGCAATTATATAAAAATTTCACTTTTTGGAACTAAACAGGTTTTATGTATATGAATTTGGATAACTATTCAACGGCAAAAGATGAGATTATCGGGCTTATCTCACAAACAGAGGGCATTGTTATCAGTGATCATCATAAAGATTTGCTCAGGATAACTCACCAAAAGCTTTCTGAGAACAGCTTTAACTTAGTGGTTATAGGTCAATTTAAGCGTGGTAAAACAACTTTTATCAATGCAATCTTAGGGCAAGATTTGCTTCCAACTGCGATTATCCCTCTTACATCAATCATCACAGTTCTGAAATATGGTGAAATCTTGAGCATTAGAATTTTTTTCAATAATAGTGCAGTAAAAGAAATCGAGTTAAATGAATTAGCATCTTATATTACCGAAAAGCACAATCCTAAAAATGAAAAAGGAGTACACCACGCAGAGATTTTTTATCCGTCTCCATACTTGCAAAATGGTGTGCAGATCGTTGATACGCCGGGCATTGCTTCTATACATGAACATAATACGGAAGTGGCATACCAGTATTTGCCAAATGCAGATGCTGCGGTATTTCTCGTGAGCGTTGATCCGCCAATTACACAAGCAGAATTTGATTTCTTAAACGATTTGAAAAAAGATATTTCGAAGATATTCTTTATATTGAATAAAATAGATATAGTTAGTGATCATGATTGGGAAGAATCTCTCGAATATACAAAGAAAATCATAGAGAGCGAAGCCGGTCTTGATAACATTACCATCTTTCCCCTCTCTGCTAAAGATGCTCTTATGGGAAAACTACAAAAAGATCAGGAAAAGTTGGATAAAAGCGGGTTATTAAACTTTGAAAGCACCCTGGAAGAATTCCTTATGAATGAGAAAGGTAATGTATTATTGAATATGGCAATTAGCAGAACCCAGGGCGTTATATCACAGGAGATGCTATTCACACAGATTAAACAGAAGTCGCTTCATACACCATTGAATGAATTAGAAGAAAAAAGAAAAGCATTGACAGATATGTTCTCGAAGATTGAACAGGAGCGAACTGACAGCGCGTATCTCCTTAACGGTGAAATACAAACATTGATTAAGGAAATACTGGAAGTGGACCTGGAAAATTTGAAACACGAGAAAACGACATGGCTTCTTAATGATATAAAGAGGGTATATGAAACACACCGAACAGAAGGTAATAAGGAGTTCGCAAAATCATTGGACGAATATTTGTCTTTGCAGATTAAAGACATATTCAATCAATGGCGTAGTCATGAAGAGAAAGTAATCAGGATGCATCTGGAGAAGATCCTCCAGCGATTTACAGCGAGCATTAATACGATAATCGAGCATATTCTAATCTTTTCGTCAGAATTGTTTAATATTTCTATGGATACCCTTACCGCCAGAGAATCTTTGTCCATAGAGACGGGTTTCTGGTTCAGGCTATACGAGGCACAGGATAGTTTGAGCATAACAATTGACTTTATAACTAATATACTTCCCAAAGGGTTAGCTCATAAGCTAATTTTCAGAAAGGCATGCGAGCGCGCTGATATACTTATTGATCAGCACTGTGGTCGCTTACGTTATGATTTTGTAAATCGTATTGAAAAAACTGCCAGAGGTTACAAGTATACGCTTGATCAATCCATTGATGTAATCAAAGAGGATATAAGTTCGATGCTTAAAGTAGCTCAAGACGCCAGACAGAAAACAGCCAAAGAGGTTTTAATCTTTGAGGAGGAACTTAATGAAAAAATGCAGCAATTGACGCAACTCAAACAGGATTTTGAAAGTATTCAACAAGGCTTTTTATCTGAATACCAATGACTATCGAAAGGATAAAATTGAAATGAAGAATCAATTGAAAGAAGATGCTTCCACAGACATTTCTAAAAAAACTGCTATGAAGTTTATCGTTTTAATAGGGATAGTCAGCCTTTTTGCTGACATGACTTATGAAGGAGCTCGTAGCATCACAGGACCGTTTCTTGCCATACTTGGAGCGAGTGGCACTGCGGTGGGAATTATTGCAGGATTTGGAGAATTGATCGGGTACGGCTTAAGACTCGTTTCCGGTTACATAAGCGATAAAACAGGAAGATATTGGACAATAACACTTTTGGGGTATTGCATTAACCTTCTGGCAGTTCCTTTATTGGCACTAGCAGGACGCTGGGAAATAGCTGCCATTTTTATGATCGCAGAGCGAATGGGAAAAGCGATTCGCAATCCTCCCCGGGATGCAATGCTTTCGCATGCTACCAAAAGTGTTGGACGAGGTTGGGGTTTTGGGTTACACGAGGCGCTGGATCAGATAGGCGCAGTTATAGGTCCACTTCTCGTAACCCTGGTTCTTTATTTTAAGAAAGGATACCAAACCAGCTTCGGCATCTTGCTTGTGCCTGCTATTCTGGCGTTGAGCATACTTATTGCAGCACGACTGCTCTATCCTCGCCCTCGTGACTTTGAGGTGAGTTCAGCTAAGATAGACAGCAAAGGGTTCCCAAAAGTATTTTGGTTATATCTTGTGAGTATAGTTTTGATTGCTGCAGGATATGTTGATTTTCCATTAATTGCCTATCATTTCAAAAAGGTCTCTATTGCCTCTGATAACTGGATTCCTGTTTTCTACGCTGTCGCTATGGGAGTTGATGCTCTTGCGGCGCTTTTATTTGGCAGACTGTTTGACCGTATAGGTATCTCCATTCTTATTGTTGTTTCTCTGGTGTCATCGCTTTTCGCCCCGTTAGTCTTTTTAGGAGGTTTTCGTCTTGCACTCTTGGGAATGGCAATATGGGGTATTGGCATGGGTGCTCAGGAATCTATTATGAGAGCAGCCATCGCCAATATGGTTCATGCAAGTAAGAGGGGTTCCGCCTATGGAGTATTTAACGCAGGTTATGGACTGTTTTGGTTCCTTGGCAGTGCATTGATGGGGGTTCTTTATGATGTATCAATCCCATCTCTCATTGCGTTTTCGGTTGTTATGCAGCTTGCCTCTATCCCATTAATTATATTGGTTAGAAGGGAATTGAGATAGCTGTCATTTTTTGAATAACATGGTTAGAAAATACAAATAAAAATCAAAGGCGATGAGGTTCGCCTTATAAATACTCAAATTCTGGGTTGATAACCTCTACCAAACAGGTAGAGGTTTTTTTTATTTAAAAGGGAGATTATATATGAGAGCAGACATTACCCCAATGGTTGTGGGTTTGCTGGTAATGATTTCAAGCCTGATTTCGCTAAGGGCTGGACTTTCAGTCGCAATAATAGAGATAATTTTGGGAGCAATCGCAGGGAATCTTGGACTTAAAACAGAAGAATGGATGACTTATCTGGCAAGCTTTGGTGGAATTATATTAACATTTCTGGCAGGAACTGAAATTGATACCAAGCTAATGAAGGAGAAATTTAAAGAAAGTTTTCTTATCGGTTTCTTCTCCTTTTTGGCTCCATTTGTGGGTGTTGCGCTTTATACGTACTTCGTTGCGCATTGGAGCCTTAAAGCATCATTGATCGCTGGAGTTGCATTATCTACAACTTCTCTTGCAGTGGTTTATTCCGTTTTGGTAGAAACAGGTTTATCAAAGACAGAGATCGGCAAGCTACTAATGGCAGCGACCTTTATAACTGACATAGGAACTGCGCTTGCATTGAGCATACTTTTTGTTAAACCGACACTTTATACAGCAATCTTTATATCTGTTTCGTTGAACGTGATATATTTTGCGGATAAACTATCACACTACGTTTTCACCAATCCGAAATGGAAAAACAAAGTCATCGAGCCTGAGCTAAAGTATATATTCCTGCTTCTACTCGTCTTTATGTATTTCGCTAACTTGGGCGATGGTCATGCAGTATTGCCCGCATTTGTATTGGGCTTGCTAATGTCAAGACATTTTACCGAAACATCAGAGTCCAAAGTTGTAAGGAATAGGTTGAGGACAGTTGCTTATGCTATAATAACGCCGATCTTCTTTATAGTCGGTGGATTAAGGGTTTCTCTGCCTATGATCCTTTCTGCATTTGGGCTTTTCAGCATACTTTTTGGAATGAAGATATTGACAAAGTTTGGCGGGGTCTACTTTCTTGCGAAGAAATATATACCCAATGGGAGTATGTATACAACACTTTTGATGAGTACCGGTTTAACCTTTGGGACTATATCAAGTGTTTTTGGACTAAACTCAGGATACATAGACCTTGTGCAATATTCAATTTTGATCGGAGTCGTTTTGGCAAGTGCAGTCATTCCAACGTTTATAGCTCAGAGATGGTTTATGCCGGTTGAGGGAGAGGATTTAGTGGATTTAAACAATAACGGTGAAGGGTCTTAGGATGATAAGTACTTATTACAATAGCATACTATTTGAAAGAACTGAAGACAGCATAAAAAAAGAAACACTTGATGCGCCCGTCTTTTTTGCTGATTTAAATCTTGATCAGATTATAGACGCCATCACGGCCGGTAGGCAGGAGTATAATTTAAAACCTTTTTTTTACTCTTCCCTGAACGATAACGACGCAATCAAGTATCGTCATGAAATAATGCGGGACCTTGAAAATAAAATTCTGTTTGAGCATATAAAATCATTTGCGCAAAAAATGCGTGCAATGCGCGAGCATCTTGCCCAAGCAGACAAGCTTCACTACAAATACCAGAAGGAAAGCTGGTTTTTGGACGCGGTGGAAATTTATTGCGACGCAGTTAATTGCCTGGTACATGATCTAACCATTGCAGATTTAAAATCGCGCGGTTTTTTTGACTTCCGTGAATATTTGACGAACTATGCCAATTCCGACCGTTTTACGTCGCTTCTAGCGGAAACGAAAAAGCTTAAAGCCGATTTGTCCACCGTAAAATATTGCCTGCTCATAAAGGGTAACAGCATCAAGGTTCGCAAATATGAATCTGAAATTGATTACAGCGCGAATGTGGAGGAAACATTCGAGAAATTCAAACAGGGAGCGGTGAAAGATTACAGGGTTACATTTTCCGACTGGTTGGAAATGAACCATGTTGAAGCGAAAGTGTTGGATTTGGTAGCCCAATTGTATTCCGACATATTTTTAAATCTTGACAATTATTGCACGAAAAACGGCAATTATCTGGATGAAACGACAGGCGTTTTTGACCGTGAAATACAATTTTACGTCGCCTATCTGGAGCATGTTGCACTATTTAAACGAGTGGGATTGAAATTTTGTTATCCGCAAATTTCCAATAAGGGCAAGGAAGTTTATGATTATGAGGGATTCGATTTAGCCCTGGCCTATAAACTCATTACCGAAAACTCGTCCGTTGTCTGTAATGATTTTTACCTGAAAGACAAGGAGCGCATATTTGTAGTATCCGGTCCGAATCAGGGCGGTAAAACAACCTTCGCCCGCACCTTCGGACAGTTGCATTATCTGGCCAGCATAGGCTGTCCCGTCCCGGGCAGTGAAGCGCAACTCTTTCTGTACGACAAGCTCTTTACGCATTTTGAAAAGGAAGAAAACATCAAAGATCTGCGTGGCAAACTGGAGGACGACCTGATCAGAATATACAATATTCTTAGTCAGGCCACATTAAACAGTATTGTCATAATAAATGAAATTCTTACTTCCACAACATTGAAAGACGCGGTTTTTTTAAGCAAAAAAATAATGGAAAAAATAATACAATTGGATTTGCTGTGCGTTTGGGTAACATTCATAGAGGAATTGGCTTCGTTCAGCGAGAAAACCGTAAGCATGGTAAGCACGGTAGTTCCCGAAAATCCGGCATTACGAACATATAAAATTGTAAGAAGACCTGCTGACGGAGTTTCATACGCCATATCAATTGCCGAAAAGTACCGGCTTACATACGATTGTTTAAAGGAGCGTATAAAATCATGAAGGCTTTTCTCATGTATAAAGATCGTGATTTTGACCTCCAGCGGAGATTACCGCCGAATGAACAAGCACTGACACAAGACCTAGAATTAGACACGCTGTTCAACGCCATGGCGCTCGGTGACAAATTTTTATTTGAAGTGGCAGAGAAGGCTGTTTTGACCGGCTTAAATGATGATCTGGGCACAATACTATATCGCCAACATATTCTTAAGGATTGCCTGAAAAACTCTTCCATTGTCAGGGATATTTACGATATCGCGGTAGAATCAATTGAAAGCAAGAAAAAGTCTTATTGGGGTTGGGGCTTTAGCAAATATCCCTCCTCGATACTGTATGGTTCGATAGAGGTGTTGCAGATATTTGTGAGCATGCTCAAAAAACTAAAGAATATCGCCGATGAACATGCCGATAAATTTGAGTCAGAGGGCTTTACAGCGTTTTTCGCGATGCTCAACAAAGAACTTAGCGATGAATATTTCGCCAGCATCCAAAATCATTTAAGCGAACTGAAATTCCGCGACGGAGTTTTGATCAGCGCTGAATTGGGAAAAGGGAATAAAGGTACCAATTATATGCTTCGTAAATCACATGACAAAAAACAGAGTTGGATGAAGCGGATCTTTGCCACAAAAACGCCCATTTACACCTTTTATATCAGTGATCGCGATGAAAGCGGTGCCAGAGCCCTGTCGGAATTAAACGACAGAGGACTCAACCTTGTCGCCAATGCGCTCGCCCAGTCCACTGATCATATTCTCAGTTTTTTTACTATGTTGCGGACCGAATTGGCTTTCTACGTTGGTTGTTTGAACTTACATGGGCGACTTGCCCAAAAGGGGGAGCCAATGTCCTTTCCCTTGCCCATAGCTCCCGGCGAACGCAGACATTCTTTTAATGGATTATACGATGTCTGTCTAGCTTTAAGTCTGGAACAAAGAGTTGTGGGCAATGATGTGAATGCTGACAATAAAGACCTTATGATAATCACAGGCGCCAATCAGGGCGGCAAAACGACTTTTTTGCGAAGCATAGGTTTGTCCCAATTGATGATGCAATGCGGTATGTTTGCGCCGGCCGAGTCTTTCTCTTCTAATGTCTGCGATGGCCTTTTCTCGCACTACAAACGAGAAGAAGACACCACCATGAAAAGCGGGAAACTTGATGAAGAACTCAGCAGAATGAGCAATATCGTAGACAATATAACATCCAATTCCATGTTGCTGTTTAATGAATCATTTGCCGCGACAAACGAAAGAGAAGGCTCGGAGATTGCAAGACAGATAACTAGCGCATTATTGGAAAAGCGCATCAAAGTTTTCTTCGTTACGCATTTATATGAATTTGCGCATGGTTTTTATGACAAAAAAATGGAAAACGTCATTTTCTTGCGGGCTGAAAGGCAAAGCGACGGAAAGCGAACTTTTAAATTAATCGAAGGCGAACCATTGCAAACTAGCTATGGCGAAGATTTGTATAATAGGATATTTGGCAATACCTGCTAAATTTTGGTGTAAATGTCATCTGCATCCCGAATTTCGTGATTCGGACGGTGACAATGTACAACAGGACTGCACAGGGAGTTCCCTATCGTACCCTTCAGTGGTGGTCGGTGAGATATGGCAGTCAGGACAGTGGACGTCCCATGAGCGGCGTTTCCCCCGGAGAACACCAAGGCTCTGACCGACATATTGGAAAGGAAGGTGAAGCATGGACACAATGAATAAAGACCGTCCCTTGTCTGAAGCACATACTGTGATTGCGGACGGCACAGAGTCTGCGGTTGAGCTCAAACCGGATTTGGAGAAATTGCGCGCATATAAGCAGACCAAGTTGGCGTTGGCAGGACAGTTGCGCATTTTGTGCGAGGCGCTGAAGGCACTCGGTCGGGAAAACGGTGAACGGCAGTGCGCGGAACTGATGGTGAAACTTGCCGAAGACCGCTTCACTCTGGCGGTAGTTGGTCAGTTTAAGCGAGGCAAGAGTTCGCTCATGAATGCGATCATCGGGCGCGAACTCCTACCCACCGGCGTGCTTCCCCTCACCTCCGCCATCACGGTGCTCAAATACGGTCCGACGGAGCGTCTGGTGGTTTGTCGCGAAAACTCGATTTTTCCGCATGAATTGCCGGTCTCTTCGCTTCCTGACTACGTAACCGAAAAAGGCAACCCCGCGAATGAAAAAAAGGTGAAGACCGTCAGTGTGGAATTGCCAGTGCCATTCCTGCGATGCGGGATCGAATTTGTGGACACGCCGGGCGTTGGATCTGCCATCATGGCTAACACGGCGACCACCTACGATTTCCTGCCGAAATGCGATGCCGTGCTTTTTGTGACCAGTGTGGACACGCCGATGACAAGCCTGGAATTGGCGTTCCTAAAGGAAGTTCGGGAATACGTAGACAGGATTTTCTTCGTGGTCAATAAGACCGATCTCATGACGGATAACGAGCGGGACGAAGTCCTTGGGTTTGTGGTCGAAACAATCCGTGCACAAATCGGATGCAACGCTGTGAAAGTTTTCCCGATCTCCGCCCGGTTGGGTATTACAGCCAGAACATCCGGTGATCCTGTTCTCTATGAGCAAAGCGGACTCAAAGCCTTTGAAGAGGCTTTGGCTTCCTTTCTATCCGAGGAGAAGTCGGCCACCTTCCTTTCCGCAGTGGCTCACAAGGCGTTGCGAGTGTTGGATGAAGAAGCTGGGCAGGGCGCTTTCGAAGAGTCAGCTTTACAGGCACTCGTTAGGACCATGCAAAGAGAAAAATCTGTCACGGTCAAACGTGACCCTTATGCCGCCGTCGTAGAGGCAACGAATGCGCGGGCGAAACTTAAAGCGTTGCATGAGGGCATTCTCAATGGTCAAACGGCAGAGATGGTGGACACTGAGGACATAGCGATCATTACGGCACAAACCGAGTCTGCGACTGAAAAGGCAGTGGCAACACCAACGCTTACAGTAGCTAATATAGAGGCTGGTTTACAGATAAGGGGTTGTCCGGTTTGTCAGCACATTGCGAAATATACTTCAGACTTCTTTGCCCATTGGCAATACCAGATCAGCATCGAGGAACGGGCACAGGATGAGTTTGCAGCGGAACTAGGGTTTTGCCCGCTTCACACCTGGCAATTACTAGCGTTGTCCTCTCCACACGGCGCCTCCGTCGGGTATGCACGGTTGGTGGAACAGATTGCCCGTCGTCTGAGAGAAAACACTATCGCGCACGCTAGAGGAAATGCTGTGCAACGATTGGTGCGCAATTCCCAAAATTGCCGTATTTGTGGATTGCTCCAGATGACTGAGGAAGAATACATCCGGCGACTCGCCGAGATGATCGGCGAAGCCGCTGGTCGGAGCAAGTATCGCGGATCTCAGGGAGTCTGCCTCCGGCACCTGGGTATGCTCGTAAATGCTACTTCGCAAGCAGGAAACCACGAGTTCCTTCTCTCCCATGCCGCTCAACGCTTTGAAGAAGACGCGGAAGACATGCGGAGTTATGCCATGAAGCACGAGGCTATCCGCCGCGCATTGCAAAATCGCAACGAGAAGGACGCTTACCTGCGGGCCATTATACGTATCGTGGGCGGTCAAAGTGTGTGCATACCCTGGGCGGGAGACGGAGAGATATGATGAAGACACTACCATGAAGAACGGAAAACTTGATGAAAAACTCAGCAGAATGAGCGATATTGTAGATAATATAACGTCAAATTCCTTGTTACCAAGGATGTTATTTACTCCGATTGCCAGACCTCAAAATTTTTATCCTGCAGATATTTCTCTAGAGTAATAGAGATTAATATAAATACGGGTACTTACTACCATACACTTTTTATTCGACCCGATTGAAAGCAATACCAATGGTGATCCGTTCACTTTTGGATACACTATCGCATGGGGTAAAAATCACGATCCGGGATTTGGTCACAGCGGATGGGGAGAGCCTCATACCCCACAAAGAGGTTATATACAAACACTAAACAACCTCAATGCACTTAACAAGTATCTTTTTGAGATACCTATACCTGCTTTGATCTTTGCTTTATTAAGTATTGTATCACCGGGTGTAAAAATATGGGATTTGCTTTTGCTGGGGTCTGCATCTTCATTATCGTTTGCGCATTTCTTTTACTGGTTTCAGGATTGGTGTTTTGGTCCGAGATTCATGTTTGAGTCAACAATAGCTTTTATAATATTAACTGCTCGTGGTATAATAGCCTTGCCAGACATTGCCAGAGAGATGTTTCAGGTCAAAAATATGCAGAAAGTTAAAGGGATAATAGCCATATTTCTAGTCTTGTGTTTCTGCATCGGGTTCAGTTCAAACCTTCCTGCTCTGGTAAAAACGTATTCAAGTAACTATTGGGGTATCAATGGTAAGGTGCAGAAAGCTGTTAAAAATTTATGTATTGAAAATGCAGTCATATTTGTGAGATCATATTATGGAAGTGTTTTTGCTGAGAATCACCCGCTTTTGGATTCCAGCATCATTTACGTTCGTGATCTGGGAGATGAAAAGAACAAACAGATTAAGGCAAAATTTCCAGACCGGCAATTTTACATCGCAAATGAGTCTTCAATTGTCAATTATCCTTAACTTGACTTTGTCACATTTACATTATGAGTATTTGTAACCCAAGTTTTTAGTTTTGTATTATGAAAGGTGGTACCAGCTTTGGAAAACACTCTTTATTACGGTGATAATTTAGATATTCTCAGAAAACACGTTCATGATGATTCGGTAGACCTTATCTATCTTGATCCGCCTTTTAATTCAAAGGCAAATTATAATATACTCTATAAAGAGATTTCGGGAGAATTCTCAGATGCCCAGATAACAGCATTTGAAGATACGTGGCATTGGGGGGATAATGCAGAAGCAACTTTTACAGAGATTATTGATACTGCTCCGGCAAATGCAGTAAAAATGATTACAGCTTTTAGATCATTTATTGGCAATAATGACATGATGGCTTATCTTACAATGATGTGCATAAGGTTAATTGAACTAAAAAGGGTGTTGAAGGATACTGGCTCAATATATCTTCATTGCGATCCAACTGCAAGTCATTACTTGAAAATTCTGATGGATGCGATTTTTGATAAAAGAAATTATAGAAATGAAATAGTTTGGTATTACCGTAGATGGACTGCGGCAAGTAGCACATTCCAGAAAATGCACGATATAATTCTCTTTTATTCTAATAGTAATGAGTTTTCTATGAATCCTGTATTTGTAGAAACAACAGAAGGACAAAAGATAAAACATGAAAAGGGTTGGGACAGAAATTCGGTGATGATTGAAGGTAGAAGACAACCGCAGTTAATTGTCTATGACAAAGCGAAAGTTGATGAAGCTGTAAAAAGAGGACAGATAAATTTGAAAGAGTATGCCAGATTAGTAGAGGTAAAAGTTGGAGAAACAATAGCTCCTGATGTTTGGGAAATTAATTTCATCAACTCACAAGCAAAAGAACGTTTAGGTTATCCTACTCAAAAACCTGAAGCCTTGTTAGAAAGAATAATCAAAGCAAGCAGTAACGAAGGAGATGTAGTTTTAGATCCATTTTGTGGTTGTGGAACTACTGTTACGACAGCGCAAAAATTCAATCGGAATTGGATCGGTATTGATATAACACACCTTGCCATAAACATAATTAAATTGCGATTAAAGTCTATGTTTGGTATAGAACCTAAAAAGGATTATAAGGTTGTAGGAGAACCAGAGGATTTAACATCAGCAGTAGCACTTGCTAACCAGAACCGTTATCAATTTCAATGGTGGGCAACATCCTTGATAGATGCAAAACCTTATGGCGATAAAAAGAAAGGCAAGGATACAGGTATTGACGGATTCATATTTTTTATGGATAAAGGACATGAAACAAAAAAATGTATTGTATCAGTAAAAAGTGGTAATGTGCAACCTAAAGACATAAGCGAGTTGAGTGGTGTATTGAGTAGGGAAAATGCAGAGATCGGGGTTTTTATTACATTGCACGAACCGACAAAGGATATGATAAAAAATGCTGTATCGGCAGGTTATTATAGATCACAGCTTTCAGGAAAGGATTATCCAAAAATTCAAATCTTAACAATTGAGGAATTACTAAAAGGTATAAAACCCAAAATCCCAAATCAAATATCTCCATTCAAAAAAGCAACACCAAGTGAAGGTATACAGTTTGATTTAGTAGATACTGAAGAATGATGATTAGAAATAAAGTCCTGCTTATAAATCCATGGATATACGATTTCGCCGCTTTTGATATGTGGTCAAGACCTATTGGTTTGCTGTATATAGGTGGATTGCTAAACCTGCAACTATGAAAATCCTTCTTCACATTTGTTGAATGTAGGCTAAGGAAATAGTTATGAAAGATGGATATATTCTTGCAATAGATCAGGGTACTACAGGAACAACCGTGCTTCTGGTAGATAGCAGCGGAAGTATCATTGGCAGGGGATACACCGAGATCACGCAGTATTACCCAAGACCCGGCTGGGTGGAACACGATGCAGAAGAGATATGGCAGAGGACGATCATAACAGCAGAATCGCTATTAAGATCAAAAAACCTGACCCATAGCCAAATAACCGCTATTGGCATCACAAATCAGCGTGAGACTACCGTAGTCTGGGATAAGCAATCCGGTAGACCTGTCTATAATGCTATCGTATGGCAGTGCAGGCGAACAGCAGATAAGTGCGATCAGATGCGTGAATCGGGTCTTTCTGAAACCATCAGGGACAAAACAGGTCTTGTGATTGACCCTTACTTTTCAGCAACCAAGATTGCATGGATACTTGAGAACATTGATGGCGTAAGGGATTCAGCAGAGAATGGTGAATTGCTTTTTGGCAATATTGATACTTGGCTTATGTGGAAATTGACTGGTGGAAAAGTTCATGCTACCGACTACACAAACGCCTCAAGAACCATGCTTTTCAACATCCATACACTAAAATGGGATGATGATTTGCTGTCTAAAATGAATATACCCAAAGCAATGCTTCCAGAAGTTTTACCGTCTTCTGGATATTTTGGCAAGACAGAATATGGAAGTACGCTTCTGGATGGTGTACGGATCACTGGAGATGCGGGCGATCAGCAATCAGCATTATTCGGTCAAGCATGTTTCCGTCCCGGTTACGTCAAAAACACTTATGGAACAGGCTGTTTTCTTATGATGAATACCGGCGAAAAACCAGTTTTTTCTAAACATGGGCTTCTCACCACACTTGCATGTAGCACAGGCGATTCACCAATCTATGCCCTTGAGGGAAGCATCTTTATCGCCGGCGCCGCTGTTCAGTGGCTAAGGGATGGTCTAAAGATAATCACCAGAGCATCTGAAACAGAGCAACTTGCCCTTAGTGTTCCAGATACCGGCGGTGTATATATTGTTCCTGCCTTCACAGGACTTGGCGCACCCTACTGGGACGCAGATGCTCGTGGCGCTATAATCGGGATAACAAGAGGTACTATGAGAGAACACATAGCGAGGGCAACACTGGAGTCAATTGCATACCAGACCGCTGATGTGGTAGACGCTATGTGCAAAGATTCTGGACAGCAGATTAAGAAATTGCGAGTTGACGGCGGTGCAACTGCCAATGACTTTCTAATGCAGTTTCAAAGTGATGTACTCAACATTGAGGTTGATCGTCCAATAGTAAACGAAACTACTGCATTGGGTGCATCTTTCCTTGCAGGACTTTCCACAGGATTCTGGAACAGTGAATCAGAGCTTGATGAATGTAGAAAAACTGATATTATCTTCAAACCAAGTATCAACCCTGAACAAAGAGAAAATCTACTTTCTGGATGGCGACAGGCTGTCAGCAAGGTGATGTTTAAAGGAGTTTGATATGAAATGGCTTCTTCTTGTTATTGCGATAGTGATGGAGGTTACAGGCACGACCTGTATGAAACTCTCTAGTGGTTTCACAAAGCTGGTTCCATCAATATTGATGTTCGTATTTTATGGTCTGAGCTTTGTCTCACTGACCTTTGTTCTGAAGAAGATTGACGTAAGTATAGCTTATGCGATTTGGTCTGGATTGGGAACGTCACTTATAGCAATTATCGGAATACTCTGGTTTAAAGAACCCGCAACAGCGATGAAAATGATTTCAATAGGTTTGATAGTAATCGGAATAATTGGACTTAACCTTAGCGGTGGCACACATTAAAAGGAGAATGAAAATGGATTACACCTACGAAGATATTGCAAAGATGATTGATCATTCGTTACTTAACCCGAAAATGATTGACACAGAGCTAATAGATGGCTGTAAGATCGCGGTAAAATACAATGTAGCAAGCGTATGTATAAAGCCTTATTACGTGAAAGAAACAGCAGAACTCCTGAAAGGCTCAGGTGTCAAGACTGGCACAACCATCGGATTCCCACACGGCGGGCATACAACAGCAATAAAGGTTGCAGAGGCAGAACAGGCTATAGCTGACGGTGCAGAGGAACTTGATATGGTCGTAAACATTGGCAAGGTTCTCGGTCTTGACTGGGATTATGTCCTTGACGACATCAAAGCTGTTGTTAAAGCAGGACATTCAAATGGTGCCCTTGTCAAAGTCATATTCGAGAATTGCTACCTTCAAGATGAGCATAAGATAAGGCTGTGCGGAATATGTGGTCTGGTTGGTGCTGATTTTGTAAAAACTTCCACAGGCTATGGTGATGGAGGCGCAACGATTGATGATCTTAAACTTATGCGCAAATATTCTATACCGGCTGTTCAAGTGAAAGCGGCTGGTGGAATACGCACTATTGATCAGACTTTGGAAGTCAGAGCAGTCGGCGTCACAAGGGTCGGTGCAACTAGAACAATAGACATCCTCGAAGAATGCAAAAATCGCTTAGTATGAAAGGAGATCAGTCATGAATCTAACAAAAGAACAAAAATCTGTTATTAAAAGAGTTATTAACGTTTTTGAAACTGGTACTGCTGATGGTGATTATGGTTGTATCTCTATATATCATGATGGTCCACATGACATAAGGCAAATTACTTATGGACGATCTCAAACAACTGAATACGGGAATCTAAGAGCGCTAGTAGATATATACGTGAAAGCTGGAGGAACCTATAGTCGTCAATTAAGCAAGTTTGCGGATAAGGTGGGAAGTACACCATTAACAGATAACAAAGAATTCAAAGACCTTCTGCGAAATGCTGGTCGAAAAGACCCGATAATGCAAAAGTCTCAAGACGAGTTCTTTAATAAAAAATACTTCGTTCCAGCTATGAAATGGGCTGATGATAATGAATTTAAACTACCATTATCAATGCTTATAATCTATGATTCATTTATACACAGTGGTAGTATACTCTGGATAATACGTCAGCGATTTTCCGAAAATCCTCCCGGTTCAGGTGGGAACGAAAAAGCATGGACGACTGCCTACGTACGAGAACGAAATACTTGGCTCAAATCCCATCCACGCCCGGCAGTACAGGCTTCCAGCTATCGCACAGCCACTTTAAATAAAGAAATATCAAAAGGCAACTGGGATTTATCTCAGCTTCCGATAAATGCAAACGGTGTAGACGTATATCCAAAGGTATAAATCTAACCACGAATATATGGGTTCTAGTACTTAGACACGTTATTTTTTTATGGGTTCCAGCTTGCGCAGGAATGACAAAGACGTCAAATGTCATTCCTGCGAAAGCTGGAATCCAGAGATACCATAAAATTCAATGTGTCTGAGTACTAGGATCGATCAAAGAGGCTTTTAGGAAATAGAACGCGTTCTATTTCCTAATTCTTTGATTTTGCTTTCAAGCTTTGTGAATCTGAACTTGCTCTTTCCGCCCGGTTTCTCGTGATTTAAGGGCAGTATCAAGAATTTCGATGGTTCGCAGACCCTCAAGCTCACTTGCATAGAGAGGGGTATCGTTCTCGATTGCTGAAATGAGATTGAGATAGCCTTCTGTCCGACCGGGTATTTCGCTTTTCGCAGTTACCTCACGATCCCCGTTTGGAGCATGGATTATCACTTTGGGATCAAGCGTAACAACAGCGTTTCGGCATACAATGTGTGTGGATTGATAGCCTAATGGCACGTTAGGCGGGAATGACCACGACTTTGTGAACTCACCGAATCCACCGCTTTCGTATTGTACCAGCATCGTTGCCTGATCGTCGCTCTTGACAAGTCCTGTGGTAGCGGCGCCCATGTAGCAAATTTCCCTTGCTTCTGATCCCATACACGCCCTTGCAAGCTCAATGAAGTGTATCGAGTAGTCGAATATGGGTCCACCACTCTTTTCTATGTCGTGCATCCAGTGATCAAGCGGAACCCATCCGTAAGGACCAGAAAGGTTAGTATGGACGAAAGCCAATGGGTCGCCAAGCTCACCTGATTGGATAATATCAACAAGCTCTCTGTATACAGGACTTACAGCACGAGCAAATGGAACAAAGCATTTCACTCCGCTTTTTCTAACAGATCGAAAAATGCTCAAGGCATCCTCAATAGTTCTTGCCATCGGTTTTTCCACCGTCAGATGCTTGCCAGCTTCACACGCTTTTCGTACGTATTCTGCCCTTGCAAAAGGCGGAGTTGCTAGAGTTACAATATCTACGTCAGGTGACTCAAAAATTTCGTCAGGATGATCCACTACCTTCGCACCTGTTTTGTTTCCTGCATTAACAGCAAGCTCTTTCTTAACGTCGTATACATATAACACTTTAGTATCGTTTGGAATATGCTTGAGTCCACCTTCCCAGTGACCGCCATTCCATATCACACCGCAACCAATAACGCCTATACCGTAACATTTTTTCATGTTTCCCTCCTCTAATAAAAATACAGACGTATGGATAAAAATGTGCTATAATCAGTTTAGCATATTTATAGAGAAAAGAGAAAGGATTAATTCAATTATTTTGTCGCAAGCGAAAATTTTTCCACTTTTCGTGGCAGTTTTTCGCCTTCAGCGGTATCTTAATAAATGAGGAGATTATTTATTAGGAGCAATAAAAATGCAAACCGAAGATGGCTATACCAAGCATAAACTTCTCGTCCGCGGAGAAAATATCGCAAATATGGCATGACCTATGCTAATGCTGACAAAAAAAAATACGTGACAAAAAAAGGCACATCCTGTATAAAGAAATAAACACAAACATAAGAAATTTCTTTAACAAGGAGGATGTGCCACATGGAAAATATTACAGAATTAGGCAAACTTTGGCAAGA
>Ga0315279_10003815_pt1 | contig 20679 bp, 17 predicted proteins | sample YL17G06_20_MG_FD_203694 | JGI IMG/M metagenome (GOLD analysis project Ga0315279, IMG submission 203694) | Sediment microbial communities from Yellowstone Lake, YNP, Wyoming, USA - YL17G06_20 | ecosystem: Environmental > Aquatic > Freshwater > Lake > Sediment | place: USA: Wyoming | collected... | reverse complement strand
TTGCAGTTCGACTGCCACGCCCGCACCGGCATGAGCGAATGGCGCCGGCTGGCGGGCATGGCCAGCGCCCTGGACATCTGGATGGCTCCGCACCATGAGCCGGTGGTGCACGGCCACCTGCTGGCGTCCATCCCCAACGGCTACATCCTGGAATCGTTCGCCAATCCCGACCGCGATCCGTTCTGGTTTGAGTTGTACAGCAGGCGGCCGGAAATCAAGGACAGTGTGCTGGTGCTCGGCGACCAGCCGGGCCTGGGCGTGGAGCTGGATCCGGCGGCACTGAAGAAATACGGTACGAAGGTGCTGTAGGAAGTTGAGAGTCGTGAATCATGGATTATGAATTCTTGACTCCTGACTCTTGAGCCTCAACTACAATAAGGCCATGGCCACTCTTTCTCGCGACACCAGCGAGGAGACCGAGCGCATGATGCTCGACCTGCTGCGGAAGAAAAGCCCCGGTGAGCGCATCCGGATGGCTGCGGAGTTGACCGCGTGGGTGCGGGAATTGGTCAAGCGCTCGATCCGGGCCCGCTATCCAGACGCTAGAGAGCATGAGCTGCGCTGCCGGTTTGCAGCCATCTGGCTGGGGCGCGAATGGGCTATTCGCGCTTACGGCTGGGGCCCACATCAACACGAACTGCAATGGCGGGACGTCCTCTGCATGCTGAGGTTACGGGCGGGCTATCTCGACATTGAGTACGTGCGCCGCTGGGCGGCCGAAGAAAAGATATTGGACCTGCTGGAGCGTGCCGTCCAGCAAGCATCCTGACCGTTCTTCCACTGCAGAACTGCGCTGAGTCCACGGTTGTGCCGATAGTTACTCTGAGAAGGCAACGCCCGGCGCGGCGGCGGTGTGATATTCATAAAGTGCGCTCCTTTGGTTTCAATCAGGAGGGCCAGGCATGAAAACCCAATCTGCTACCGAGCAGCGAGGCCCGCGGCTCAGCATAGAAGAGCTACGGCAGGCGGCGGCCGAGATGCGCGCCATCAACCTGATCGACATCTTCGCGGCCGGTTCCGGGCATCCCGGCGGCACGCTGTCGATCATGGATATCGCGGCGGCGCTGTATCTGCGGGTGTTGAATCACGACCCGCAGGAGCCGGCCTGGCCCGGCCGCGACCGCGTCTTCTGGTCCGCGGGGCACAAAGCGCCGGCGCTCTACGTGGCTCTGGGCAAAGCCGGCTATTTCCCCCTGGACGACACCGTGCTGCTCCGCCAGTTGCACGCTCCCTTCGAGGGCCATCCCAACTGGCTAAAGGTGCCCGGCGTCGAGGTCTCCAGCGGATCGCTGGGACAGGGCCTGAGCGTGGCGGTCGGCAATGCGCTGGCCTGCCGCCTGCTGGGCCGCCCGTCCCGCGTTTACTGCATCATGGGCGACGGCGAGCAGCAGGAGGGCAATATCTGGGAAGCGGCCATGGCCGCCGGCCATTACACGCTCGACAACCTCTGCGCCATCATCGACCGCAACCGCCTGCAGATCGACGGCTGGGTGGACGACGTGATGGCGGTCGAGCCGCTGGGCGGAAAGTATCGCTCCTTTGACTGGTACGTGATCGAGATCGACGGGCACAACATGGAGCAGATTGTGGCGGCTTTCGAGCAGGCCGCGACCATTAAGGGCTGCCCCACGGTGGTCATCGCCAACACCGTCAAGGGGAAGGGCGTCTCCTTCATGGAGAACCAGCCGGGGTGGCACGGCATCGCCCCCAACAAGGAGCAGTTCGAAGAGGCCATGCTGGACCTGGCCACGCCCGCCGTCCCGCGACAGCGGGTCGATGCGCTGCTGGCGCGCGCCGCCGAATACGGCAAGAACGTGGCGCGGGAGACCCGCGACAAGCTGCCCAAATTCAGCCGCGACTACTGGTGGAACGCCGGCGAAACCATGAAGGTGGATATGGACCCCACCCGCATGGGCTTCGGCCGCGGCCTGGAGATGGCCGGCGCCGATGAGCGCGTGGTCACCATTCACGCCGACATCTCCGGCTCCATCCGCATCGTCGATTTCGAGGCCCGGCACCCGGAGCGCAAGCACCGCGTGTTCAGCGTGGGCATCGCCGAGCAGAACATGATGGCCATCGCCGGCGGACTGGCCAAGGAGGGACTGATTCCGGTTTGCGGCACCTACGGGGTATTCGCCGCGGGCCGTTGCTGGGACCAGTTGCGCACCACGGTGTGCTACTCGAACCTGAACGTGAAGATTGCCGGGGCGCACGGCGGCATTTCCGTGGGCGCCGACGGCGCCACCCACCAGGCGCTGGAGGAAATCGCGCTGACCGCGGTGCTGCCCAACATGAACCTGGTGGTGGCCTGCGACTCGGTGGAAATCGAGAAGGCCACGCCGCACTGCCTGCTGCAAGTGGTGGGGCCCTGCTACATCCGCTATGCGCGCGAGGGGACGCCCGTCGTTACTTCGCGCGAAACGCCCTGGGAGTTCGGCCTGGCCAACGTCATCCGCTACCGCGGCGAACGGCCGCGCTTCCGCGAGGCCTTCGAGCATGTGCCCTCGCCGGCCTACAAGAACGAAGGGGAAGAGGCCGCGATCGTGGCCTGCGGCCCGATGGTGGCCGAAGCCATGCGGGCGGCCTGGCTGCTCCGGGAGGAGTTCGGCATCGAGACCCGCGTCCTCAACGTGCACACCATCAAGCCGCTGGACGCGCCGGCGCTGGTGGCCGCCGCCGCCGAAACCGGGATTGTGGTCACCGCCGAGGAACACCAGGTAGGCGGCTTCGGCAACATCGTCGCCGGCGCCATCCTCACGCGCCGCACGCGGTTCGACCAGCCGCTGCTGTTCGACATGATCGGCGTGCGCGACCGCTTCGGGGTTTCCGGCAAGCCCTGGGAGCTGATGCAGGAATTTGGGCTGAGCGCCGAGCACATCGCCCAACGCGTCAAGCAGCTATGCGATCACAAGCGGGCGCTGGCGGCCAAGCGCAAAACGCCCAGCGTCAGCTTCGCCTCGGTCGAATGCCAGCAGTGCGGGCTCAGGATTCCGTTCGGCGAGTTCGTGGCGGAGTGGCCGGCGCGCGCCGACGAGATGTGCGCCGAGTGCACGCGCCGCGCCCCGGAAAACTGCGACCTCTGCCTCACCGACCTGCTGATCTCCAATCCCAATTTCGTGTTCGTTTGCCGGGACTGCCGCTGGCCGGCGGTGGAATGCTGAGAGAATAATAATGGGACGCAGATAAACGCAGATGCACGCAGATTCGAAGCGCTTTTATCTGCGTTCATCTGCGTCCCATTCAGGTTTTTATCCCGGCTAGGGCGTCGTAGTAGCGGGCGATGGAGCGGATCCCGCCGTAGAAGTTCTCCAGGTGCAGGCGCTCGTTGGGCGCGTGCGAGTGCTCGTCGGGCAGGCCGAAGCCCAGCAGCACGCAGGGCACGCCCAGCAGCTCGGAAATGGCGGCCACGAAGGGGATCGAGCCGCCCTCGCGGATGAACACCGCGGGCCGGCCGAAGCCTTCCTCCAGGGCGCGCTTGGCGGCCTGGATATAGGGGTGATCGAAGGGGCACAGGAAGGGCTTGCCGCCGCTGAGTTGCCGGAATTCGATGCGCACGCCCGGCGGCGCGATCGAGCGCAGGCGCTTTTCCACCAGGCGGCTGATCTTCTCCGGGTCCTGGTGGGCGACCAGGCGGGTGCTGAACTTGGCGCCGGCCCTGGCCGGCAGCACGGTTTTGGCGCCTTCGCCCTGGTAGCCGCTCCACAGCCCGTTGACGTCCATCGTGGGCCGCGCCCAGATGCGCTCCAGGGTGGTGAAGCCTTCCTCCCCGGCCAGCGCCGGACTGCCGGTGGTGGCGCGGAACTCTTCTTCGTGGAAGGGAAGCGCGGCCAGCGCGGCGCGCTCTTCCGGCCGCAACGGCACCACGTCGTCGTAGAAGCCGGGGATGGTCACGCGTCCGGCGGAATCCTTCAGGGACGCGATCATCTGGCAGAGGACATTGGCGGGGTTGGGGATGGCCCCCCCGAAGGAGCCGGAATGCAGGTCGTTCGCCGGTCCGTCCACCACAAGCTCAAAGTAGGCCAGGCCGCGCAATCCGTGACAGATCGACGGCATGCCCTTTTGCAGCATGCCGGTGTCGGACACCACGACCACATCGGCCTTCAGCATCTCCTTGTGGGCGGCCACGAAGGGCTCCAGGTTGGGACTGCCGATCTCCTCCTCGCCCTCCAGCAGGAACTTGAGGTTGACCGGCAGTTTTCCGCGGCGCTCCAGGAAGGCGCGGGCCACGGCGATATGAATGAACATCTGCCCCTTGTCATCGACCGCGCCGCGCCCATACAGGTCGCCGTCGCGCACCGTGGCCTGGAACGGCGGCGTCTCCCAAAGCTCGACCGGGTCCTCGGGCTGCACGTCGTAGTGCCCGTAGATCAGCACAGTGGGCCCGGACGCCCCGCGCCACTCGCCATAGATGATGGGGTGGCCCGGGGTGGGGAACAACTCCACGCGGCTGATCCCCGCCGATTTCAGCAGCGCGGCCACGTGCTCCGCGCAGCGGCGGATGTCTCCGGCTCGTTCCGGTTTCGCGCTCACGCTCGGAATGGCAACCAGTTCGACGACTTCGCGCAGGTGCTGTTCGCGGCGCGCCTCCAGCAGTTCAAGAATGTCGTTCATATCGTCCTTTCGTAGGCCTGAGACCTGAGACTTGAGGCCTGAGACTGAAAGAAAACAGCACCAGATCTTCAAAAGTCTCCGGCTCCAGGTCTCAGGTCTCAGGTCTCAGGTCTCAGGTCCGTTGACAACCGGTTCGGCTCTATGTCATTTTACCAGTTCAATTGGAGTCTATCCTCTACCGGGAGTCATGACAAAAGCATGCCCTCGACAGGCCGTGTAGAGGCACGGCTGGAAAGCAGCCTGGAAAGCGTCGATCAGGCCGAGGAGATGGCCAGGCAGTTCGCCGAAGCGGCTGGCTTCTCTGAGGGAGATCTCGACAAAATCGGGATGTCGGTCCGCGAAGGGCTGGTGAACGCGATTCACCACGGCAACAAGTACGACGCCCACAAGAGGGCCGGGTTGCGCCTGGAGATGGAAGGCCCCAACCTGGTGGTGACCGTGACCGACCAGGGATCGGGATTCGACCTGGCCAGCGTTCCCAACCCGCTGGCCTCCGAGAATCTGTTGAAACAGACCGGCCGCGGGATTTTCCTCATGCGGGCGTTCATGGACAGGGTTGAGGTCCGGCGCCTCTCCCCGGCAGGTACCGAAGTGCGAATGATCAAATACCCAACGCCGGCCAACGGCAAGGAGGAATAAAGGTGTCGATCAAAGCAAACACCCGGCAGGTAGACGGAGTCACCGTCGTTGATCTGAGCGGGCGCATTACTTTGGGCGAGGGTTCCACGATCCTGCGCGATACCGTCCGCGAGCTGCTCGGGCGCGGCCAAAAGAAGATCCTGCTGAATCTGGGCGATGTGAACTACATCGACAGCTCCGGAATCGGCGAGCTGGTCAGCGGCTACACCACCGTCACCAACCAGGGCGGCCACTTGAAGCTGCTCAACCTGACCAAGAAGGTCCGCGACCTGCTCCAGATTACGAAGCTGTACACTGTCTTCGACGTCTTCGATGAGGAGACGACGGCCATCCGCAGCTTCACGTAATCGATGGCGGGGAGAAACCGGGCTGCCGGCGTGAGCGGCTGTGAAGAATCTGTAGCGGCGGCCTGTAGACCGCCATTGGCGCTGGCTGCTGCGGAAATGGCGACCCCGCCGAGCGGGGTCGCCGCTACACCTGCCGCTCGGGGCCCACTTCTCAGCGGGTCTTGCGCTTCCGCTTGGACTTCTCCGCCGGGACAGAGTGGACCGGCCGACTGATGGAGGCCAGCACCTGCTCGTAGGCCGAGGGCTGGTTCTTCCGCGGCCCCACTTTGCCCTGCCGGTAATCGTGTTCAAAATGGCAGGTCCGGCAACGGACCTTGCGCACCTGTTCGCCCACCATGGCCACCACCGAGTGAGCCGTCAGCAGGCGGCACCGCGAGCAGTAATCGTCCAGGATGTCTCCCAAGCGCATTTCGGGCATCTGAGCCTCCGCACACGCAAGCGTGCACCGGGAAGCGGGCGATTATACAACAGCTATCAACTACCAGCTATCGCATAGGCTGGAATGATAACCACAGAGAGGCGGAGAACGCGGAGAAAAACTCCCGTCTCCACGCAACGGTCGTACCCTTCACTGCTTTTTCAGCGGCGAAATGCAGGCCCGACCAGGGGCCGGCGGGACGCCAGCGCTCCATAAACGGCCGCCTATGGAGCGCTGGCGTCTCGCCGGCCCCCCGTCTTGCACTCGCGGCTCTGTTGGTTCCAGCTATGCTGGTTCCAGTTCCCCGCGGCTCCGCGGCTCACGCACTCAGAAATTAAGGCGCAGCGCAAGCTGCATGCGCCGCGGCTGGCGGTTCGCGGTGAACTGCCCGAACTGGGCATTCACCTGCTTGCGGGTCGTGGTGTTGAACTGCGCGGTGGTATTGAGCGTGCTGAACTGCGTGTGGTTGAAGGCGTTGTAGGCCTCACAGCGGAACTGCCAGCGCAAGCGCTCCGGGCCGGCGCGGAAATTCTTGAACACGGAAATGTCCCAGTTGTTAATGCCCGGCCCGCGAATGGTGTCTTTCGGGGCGTTCCCCCAGGTCCCAACAGCCGGCGTGACAAACGCCTCGGTGTTGAAGTTGCGGTAGAAGGTACGTTCGCTCTTGGGAATGATCGGATTGGCGATCATCACCACCCTGGCTCCATCCGACGAGCCGGTGATATCCGGAGCGGTCCCGGACCATGACAGGCTGACGAAGTTCGGCGCCCCGCTCATAAAGGTGTTGATCCCCGACACCTGCCAGTCATCCAGAACCTTTTTCACGACGACATTGTTCCAGGCCCGGCTAACCTTGGGAACATTGTAGATCCACGACAGTTTCAGGATGTGGGTGCGATCGAAACCGGCCTTGCCGTAATTCCAGATCTTGGGGTTAATCAGGCCGCTCACACCGTTGTTGCTCCCCGGCTGGTTACTGGCATTGTAGCCTTCGGAGTCTGTGTAATCCATGGATTTGGACCAGGTCCAGGCGGCGCTGAATTGCAGATTTCGGGCCAGGCTGCGCCTGGCCTGCACCTGCAGCGAGTGATAGCTGGAGTTGCCGGTGTAGTCGAAGTAGAGGATGTCGGCGTAACCCAGGTAAGGCCTCAGGAAGTTCACCGGCAGCGGCTTGCCCGGGTTGGCCGGATCCTCGTTGGCCGGCAGCCGGAAGTTGGTTCCCATCGGCGTCGAGTTGACGTTGTGTTCCTGGAGCAGGTGACGGCCCAGCGAGCCGACGTAGGCCACATCCACGATGGTGCCGAACCCGATCTTTTGCTGGATGCCGAAGCTGAAGTTCATGGTCCGTCCGAGCTGCCGTTCGGCGTCGATTCCCCTGGTGGTGGAGGGGAAGTTCCATCCCGGCGCGGTCATGAAAGAGTTGAAGTTGCCGTACCAGATTTGGGGGTTGAGCTGGCGCGGCGGGTTCAGATGGTAACTCGGCTGCCAGGTGTCCTTTTCGTGGATTTCGTAAAATATGCCGAAGCCGCCGCGGATGGCCGTCTTCCCCCTGCCGAACGGGTCGTAGGCAAAGCCGAAACGAGGCGCCGTATGTATCCCGCCGCTCTTGCGCAAGCCCGCGGGATAATTCTTGTCCGTCCCCAGGTCTACGGTCCCGCTATAGGGATTGCCGACGCCCGGCGTGATGGCGCCGATGAGCGCGGCAGGCAGAATTTCGCCCGTTACCGGATTCACGCCCATCCGTACCCTGTTGACCAGCACCGGCGGGATCAGGCTGACGCGCTGCTTGAGGTCATAAAGCGCGGGAACGAAGCCCGCTTCCTCCCGGCTGTTGCTATAGAAAGGCGTGGACCAACCCCAGCGCAGGCCCACGTCCAGCGTCAGCCGGCGGTTGACTCTCCAGTTGTCCTGGGCAAACCACTCCAGCGATGTCGTGAACTCGTGAAGCGGGGGCCGCGTGCTTGATTCCGTATAGTACCGAAAATTGCCCAGCACGGCGTTGGAGTACGCATAGCCGGAGTCCAGCGGGTTGTTGGTGTCCGTGTCGAAGTAGAATCGGCCGGTGAACGTCCCGCTCTCGCCCTTGAGCGCCCGCCAGCGCTCGGCGTAAGCACCCAGCTTGGAGACGTGGGTGCCGTGTGTTTTGGTGAGCGCCGAGTTCCAGGTAAAAGTGGTTTCCGCGCCCCGCAGCGGGAACCGGCCGGCGACAATCGGGGCCGGACCATTGGTAACGCCGCCGAAGCTGGAGCCCGGGACGAGATTCAGCGGGTTGATCTCGGGATGGAACTGCGGCACGTTGAACCCGGCTTTGGTACGGGACTTGGCATCAACGTCGGCCTGAGAGAGCGGCGGGCCGGATTCAACCCAGCGCATCACCGAGGCCGAACCTTCCAGGATCAGCGTCGGGCCGATGATGCGCGTCGCCGACAGCACCAGGGACTTGGTTCGGGCTTTATAGGTGCTGGGCAGCCAGCCCCAGTTCCCGTTGCCGGCCGAAACCGCCCAGCCCTGCTGGTTCTCCCACCAGTAGTTGAACCGGGCGTAGACCGTGGTCTTGGGGCCGATGTTGTAGTCGATCCGCGCCGTCTCCATGCTCTTGGGGACGTTCATGCTCTCCTGGGTCACGAAGTTGTACTGGTAGTTGGAGAGCCGGGTGTCGAAGAAGTTGGGCAGCGGGAAGAGTTTCAGGTAGTTCTGCCCGTTCACGTTGAGGCGCGTCGCCGGAATGATGTTGCCCGGGAACTGCTGGCCGGTGAGCGGATCCTTCACGGTGATCGGTCTCCCGCTGGAATTCAACGATTGGCTGAAGTCACCCTGCCGTACCAGCGCCGTCGGCATCGTCACATACTGGATGTCCTTCGGACGCAACTCGCGAATCTGCTCGCTGCTGACGAAGAAGAACAGCTTGTGGCGCGGAACCTTGGGCAGTTTCAGCGGCCCGCCGATGGTTACCCCCGCTGTCGTGTAGCGGTAGGGCGTTTCCGGCCGGCCGATGCGGTTATTGAAGAAGCTGTTGGCGTTGAATTCCTCGTGCCGCTTGTACCAGTAGGCGGAGCCGTGATACCGCTGCGTCCCCTGCTTGGTGACCGCATAGACGCCGGCGCCGGGTTTCCGGCCGAACTCGGCCTGAAAATTGCTCACCAGGATCTTCACCGTCTGCACCGAGTCCATGCTCACGTGATTATTCGGATTGCCGGCGTTGGTATTCTCGGTGGAAACGCCGTCGATGGTGATGTTGTTGCCCGTGCTTCTGGCGCCCAGCACGTTGTAGGTGGTGGAGCCGCTGAAGGTCTGCACCTCGTAGTTCGCGGTGTCCACCACGCCCGGCATCAGCGACACCAGCACGGCGAAATCCCGGTTGATCACCGTCAGGGTTTCCACCTCTTCGCTGGTCACGATGCCGGAGCGCTCGCCGCTGGCCGTCTGCACGCTGGCGCCTTCGGCTAGGACGGTGACCGACTCGGTCACGGCGCCGACCTCCAGCCGGATCTCGCCCAGTGCCAGGTTGTCGTTCGCGGTGAGCTGAATGTTCTGCTTCTTATGTATCTTGAACCCGGTGAACTCGACTTCCAGCGTGTAATTGCCGGGCGGGACGGCATTGAAGAGAAACGCCCCGCTCGGATCGCTGACCGTTTCGCGGAGCGCCCCGGTGCTTTCCGAGACCAGCCGCACCTTGGCCCCGACAATGGCGCTGCCGGTGGCATCCAGCACCGTCCCGCCGGCCGAGGCCGTCACCGACTGCGCGGCGCCCAAACTCGGAAACACAAGGACTGCCAGGAAACAGATCAGAGAAAGTGCCCGACTCCCGCGACGCATCATGCACCTCCGCTTGTTGCGCTTGCCCCTCGCCTGAGAAGCGGCCCGGATGGTACCCTTCGTTAACGTTATCGTCAAGGGCATAATTGGCACTGCAACGGTGACGGTTCCAGCCCCCAGAGAGCGCCTCTTGGCGGCTATTCGAGCGCGGAAATGCGCTCCATGACGTGGTCCGCGATCTTCTGCCAGGTCTCGCGGGTGTTGGGAAGAGACAGGAACTGGTCGACGCGGAAGGGGGAGCCGACGATGATCTCCGCCCGCTGGCCGAAGCGCGGGAAGCGCGCGCCGATGGGAAGGATGTCGCCCATGCCGCGGTGGAAGCAGGGCACCACGGTGGCGCCCGTTTCGTAGAGCACGCGGCCCACGCCCGCCTTCCCCGGCAGCAGCTTGCCGCTGCGCGTCCGGGTGCCTTCCGGCGCCACGTGCACGCAGCCGCCGTGGCGCAAGATTTCGATGGCGCGCTCCACCGCCGGCTGGTAGACCCCCTCGCCGCGCCGGATGGGGATGCAGCGCACCCGCCGCATGAACCAGCTCATCGCCGGGCCTTTGAAGAAATTGCGCTCCTCCGGGACGTGGTACGGCAGGAATTTGCGGTCGCGCAGCGCGCGGGGCGGAAACACCAGCACATCCACGAAGGCGTTGTCCAGGATGCTGACGTGATTGAAGACGAACATCAGCGGCAGCGGAGCCGTTTGCAGGTGGTGCTTGCCACGGATCGTCGTCCGGTTGAACACCTTCATCAGCAGCCAGAAGGCCGGAACGACCAATACGATGGAGAGCAGCCAGCCGATCAGTTCATTGACGCGGTCGGCGAACGTCGCTGCCTGCGGCGGCCGGCCGCGTTCCCGGACTGTAGAAGTCGCCGTGGTCATTTCTCACTGAATCCGGCGGCGGACGCGAACGCTGTTCGCCCGCACCACAACAAAGGCATCGGGGATGCTTGGTTCCAGTTCGGCGACGTAGAAAACCGCATGGCCGTCGGCGCGCAGTCCATCGACGATCTGCCTGTCCACATTCTCATCGGCCACGAACTTCACGCGCTTTCCTTGACATTCGGATAAACCACGTCAGCGCGCAACGCTTCGGCGGCAAAGGCGAGCGCAGCCCGAATTGATTCGACGGTTAGCCGCGGATGGGCAGAGAGAATCTCATCGTACGTCTCCCCCGCCGCAAGCTTCTCGAGAATCAGTTCGACGGTAATGCGGGTGCCGGCGACGACCGGCTTGCCCATCATTACCGCTGGATCGGATTTGATCAGTGGCGCAGCCATGTGTTCCCTACTCCCCTCCAATTCTAATCCAGCCGTTCTGATGACCAGGCCGATCCGCAGATTCACGCAGATTTATCTGTGGAATGTGCGGCTGCTCCGGCCCTAATGCGGGGAGGCGCGGCCCTGGGCCACCTCAACGACGTGGGGCAGCAGGTCGGCCACGGCATTGAGCGATTCCAGCGCGCCGCGGGGGCTGCCCGGCAGGTTCAGGATCAGCTTGCCGTTGCGAACCCCGGCGACGGCGCGAGAAAGCACCGCCCGCCGCGTGCTCTTCAGTCCCTCGGCCCGCATCAGCTCGGGCAGCCCCGGCAGTTCCCGCTCGACAACGGCGCGAGTGGCTTCCGGCGTCACGTCCCGGGGGGCGATGCCGGTGCCTCCGGTGGTGAGAATGGCGTCCAGGTCGTGGCGCGCCGCCCAGGCCTCCAGCGCCTGGCGAATCGCGGCGCAGTCGTCCGGCGCCAGGCCGGCGGCAAGCACTTCCCAGCCCAGTTCCCGCAGGCGCGCAGTCACCTGCGGGCCGGCGCGGTCCTCCCGCTCGCCCCGGTAACAGGAATCGCTGACGGTGAGCACGGCGGCGCGCACGTTACTTGTTCTCTTCGTCCAGCATCCGCAGGGCTTCCATCAGCAGCCCCTGCGAGCCGGTGGTGGTGGTCCGCTCGCTGCTGCGGGCGTTGAAGTCGATCTGGAAGGCGCCGTCGCTCCAGTGCACGATGTGGTTGATGACCGCGTCGCCCTTGACGTCGTCCATCACGGCGTGATGAATCTGTCCGTTCTCGAAATAGATGGTGGCGGTCTGCTTGCCGTCGGGGCTGGTGATGATCAGGGCGCAGGTTTTCTGGCCCTGTTCCAGCGTGGGGAACAGGTCCATGATGCCCATCTCGGAAAGCCGCCCGGCAAGGCCGCCGCCCGCCGCCGCCGCTTCATGCTGCATCTTCTCCAGGTAAATGCGGTCCAGGATGCGCTTGGCGCGCTTGGTCAGGTCGCGCACGAAGAAGGGCTTGACGACGAAGTCCTCCACCTGGTCGGCGACAGTCTGCAGCCGCTCGTCCACGTCGGCTTTGCTGGCCAGCAGCACCACCGGCACTTTCTGCGTCTGGGGCCGGGCCTTGAGCTTCTCCAGCAACTGGCGGCCGTCGAGGCCCTCCATGCGGTAATCGCAGATGATCAGGTCCGGCGGCGACTCCACCGCCTTCATCAGCGCATCGGCGCCGTCGCTGAGCGCCTCCACCGTGGCGTGCGCCTCCAGCCCCCGGCGCATCAGGTCCAGCACCAGCGCGTTGTCATCGACCAGCATCAATCTCAACGCCATAGAATTGAGAATTAAGAATGAAGAATGAAGAATGAGGCTCCGGCAGGGCGCCTCGGCCGCCGATTCTTAATTCTTAATTCTTAATTTTTCACTCCTCCGGTAATGTCCGCTGCGGCCACCGCTCTTTTCCAGCAGGCACAGCGAGGTGATCTCCATGGAGCGGTCCAAGGCCTTGCACATGTCGTAGACGGTCAGCGCGGCGACCGCAACCGCGGTGAGCGCTTCCATCTCGACCCCGGTGGCGGCCGTAGTCGAAACGGACGAAAAAAGTTCGATGCCATTCTCGCACACGCGCGCCTCTACATCAACGTGGGCGATGGGCAGCGGGTGGCAGAGGGGAATCAGGTCGGCGGTACGCTTGGCCGCCGTGATGCCGGCGATCCGCGCGATTTCCAGGGGGTTGCCCTTGGGGTTGTCGGGCAACCGCGCCAGTGCCTCGCCGCTGATACGGACGAAAGCGTGGGCCCGCGCCCGGCGGCGCGTGACCGGCTTCCCGCTCACGTCCACCATCTTCGCCCGGCCTTCTTCGTCCCAGTGTGTCGGTTTCATAAAACAGGCTGGAGACTGGAGACTGTAGGGTGCAGGAGCCTCCACCCCAAAGATACCATCGGTTGACCGGCAGCGCGACGCGGCAAGCCGCTTCCGGCCAGCCGGAGCGAACTGGCGCATTCCTAAGGATCGTTACTAGACAGGTACGTCGGTTCTCATTTCGCTTGACGCGCGTGCGGGCGGCGCGGTAGCCTGCCTCCAGGTGCTCCCGCCGGGGCCGGTTTTCTGAAAAAACATTTCCGCTAAGTTATGTATTTTCAGGTCTTTCCAGGCGTTTCTGGGGGGCTACTAGATATGGGTATGCGCTGGGGAAAAGCGCTAGATAGCGTAGTTTTTCCGCTTTACAAACCCGGTCACCCGCGGTACCATCGCTCCATGATCCAGGCCTGAGGGGTCAGCGGATCGGGAAACGATGAAGGAAGGTTGACCTTGCTGAAGCTGAAGAAGGTTGAACTGGTCGGGTTCAAATCGTTCTGCGACCGCTCCGAACTGCTGTTCAACGGCGGCGGCATCACCGCCATCGTTGGTCCAAACGGCTGCGGAAAATCGAATATCAGCGACGCAATCAACTGGGTGTTGGGAGAGCAGTCGGCCAAGAGCCTGCGCGGCGGCAGCATGCAGGATGTGATTTTCAACGGCACCCGTGACCGCCAGCCGACCGGCATGGCCGAAGTCAGCCTCACCCTGATCGACACGGACTATCACGAGGAGCCGCATGGCGAAGCCACGGCGCTCGAACCCGTGGCAGTCATGGAAGGCGGCGCAGCGGCCCCGGCGAACGGAGGCGGCGGAGGCAACGGGACCAGCGGAACGATCCCTCACCGCCGCCCGCACCGCGGCAACGGGCAGCACCAGGAGATGGTGGTCGCCCGGCGCCTGTTCCGGTCCGGCGAGAGCGAGTACCTGCTGAACGGCAAGGTCTGCCGGTTGCGCGACATCCAGGAATTGTTCATGGGCACCGGTCTGGGCCCGGAATCCTACGCCATCATCGAGCAGGGGCGCATCGGGCAAATCCTCAGCTCCAAACCTTACGAGCGCCGCGCACTCATTGAAGAGGCGGCCGGCGTCACCAGGTACAAGACCAAGCGGCGGCTGGCCGAAATCCGGCTGGAAAACTCCAAGCAGAACCTGAACCGGGTGAACGACATCCTGGAAGAAGTGTCCCGCCAGGTGAACTCGCTGAAACGGCAGGCCTCGAAGGCGCGCCGGTACGCCGAGCTGCGCGATGAATTCCGCGCCCGGTTGCGGGTGACCGTCGGCAGCCGCCACAACCAGTCCGAGCGGCAAGCGGTGCAGGCGGCCGTGGAGTTGAGCGTGGCGGCCAACCGCATGAAAGAGCTATCGGCGGCCGTGGAGGCGCTGGAGCAGGAGCACTTCGCCTTGAGCCAGACGGGGTACGAGCAGGAGGAGGCGCTGGGCCGCCAGCGCGAGACCCTGGCCACGCTGGCCATGGAGCTGGACCGCGCCCGCAACCGGATCGCCTACCAGCAGCAGCAGGCCGCCGAGATCGAGACCCGCATCAAGGAAGATGAGACGCAGTCTGCGCAGGTGGACGGCCGGCTGGCGGCGCTGGAACAGGAATACGAGGGGTGCCGGCTGGGGCTGGAAACTGCGGAGACGGAGAGCGGCTCCATCCAGGAGGACGTGGCGGCCCGCGCCGCCGAGCTGGCCGCCGCCGAAGAGAGCCAGCGGGCTTGCGAGCAGGAACGCGACCGGCTGCGCGCCTCTCTCATATCCCTGCTTGGCGAGCTGGCCGAGTTGCGCAACCAACTCACCCAGGTGGAAGAGTTTCTGGCCGGCCTGGAGCGGCAGCGCGAGCGCGGCGCGCGCGAGCAGGCCGCGGCCGCACAGGAAGAAGCCGACCTGCGCCGGCAGCACGGCGCGCTGGTGGAGCAAATCGCGCGCCAGCAACTGGAGCTGCACGACGTGGCCGCCGAGCGGGGCGCGGCCGAAGAGCGGATGGCCGAATTGAAGGCGCAGGGGGGCGAGATCAGCCGGCGCCTGGAGCAACTGCGCGCCGACCTGGCCGAAACCCGCGCCCGCCGCGATTCGCTCGACCAGATCTTGTCCCATCACGCCTACACCGCCGAGGCCGTCAAGAAGCTGTTTGCCATCAACGGCAGCGCCGGCGCCTTTCAGCCGCTGGGCATCCTGGCCGACTTCATTGAGGTCGATCCGACGTACGAGCGCCTGGTCGAGGACCTCCTGGCCGAGGAACTGGAATACGTGGTTGTCAAGAGTTGGGAGGCGGCGCACGAGGGCGTGCGCCTGCTGCGCTCCGAGGTGGAAGGCCGCGCGACTTTTCTGGTGCATGCCCCCGAGCCTCCGCCGGCGCGGGTTCCATCCGACGGGTTCGGATTCCCGGGAAGCCTCACCCGGTTGAGGGACCACGTCCGGCTCAATAACGGAATGGCGCTCGGGGTGGAGGCGCTGCTGCCGAAGCTGGCCGCCTGCTACGTGGCCGATTCGGCGGCCGCGGCCCGCGACTTGGCGCTGGCGCATCCCGCCTGCTACTTCCTGTCACCCGACGGCGATTGCTTCCATGGCGCAACGCTGGCCGGCGGGCGCCGCGCCGGCGCCGGCCCCCTGGCGCTGAAGCGCGAGTTGCGCGAGTCGGGCCGGCGGGCCGCGGAACTGGCCGCGGAAACCGAAGCCTGCGCCGGGAACCTCAGGGCCGTCGAAGACGAAATCGCGCGCCTGGCCGTGGTGCTGGAGAAGCTGCGCAGGGAAGAGGTGGAGCGCGAGAAATTCGCGGCCACCAACGACCAGGAACGCAAGCAACTGGCCGCGCAGCTCAACCGTGCCGCCGAGCGCCTCTCGGTGACCCGCCTGGAACTGGAGCGGCTGGAGAACGAGCGGGCCCGGGCAGCCGCCCATGCCGCCCGGCTGCGCGGCGAGATCGAGGGGCGCGTGCAGGCCCAGCAGCAAGAGGAGGCCCAACTGCGCGCCGCTGTCGGGAACGCCGCCGGGCTGGGCCAGGCGCGCGAAGCGGCGGCCGGCAGGCTGGCCGAGACCCGCGCCCGCGCCGCGGCGCTGGAGGAGCGGCGCCGCGCGGCCGCCACCGCCGTGGCCCGCGTACACGATGTCGTGCTGCACGCCCGCGTTCAGGCCGCCGAGCTGAAGCGGCAACTGGATTTCGCCCGCGCCGAGTTGGGACGGCTGGGGCGCGACAACCAGGCCACCCAGCAGCGCGCCGTGGAACTGGCCGAGCAGAGAGCCGCGGCTGAGGTCCAGGCCGCCGGGATCAAGCAGGCGCTGGAAGCAGGCCGGCAGCGCCTGGCGGAACTCGAAGAGCAGACGCGCGCTGCGCGCGCCGACCTGGAGGAGCACCGCGAACACAAGTCGGCCGGCGAGGTGGCTCTGGCCCGCCTGCAGAGCGACATGGCGCACCTCTCCGAAAACTGCCAGAACGAACTCGGCGTGCCGGTCACCGAGCTGGGTGTCGATCCCGCTGAGTTGCTGGCTGATGAGCCGCTGGCACAAGCCGAGGAGCAGGTCCGGGAACTGCGCGCCAGGATCGATTCGCTGGGTCCGGTGAACGTCATGGCCCTGGAGGAGTACCAGGAAACCCAGCACCGCTTCGACTTCCTGAGCGGCCAGCGCCAGGATCTGCTGGACGCCATCCGCGATACCCATCAGGCCATCCAGGAAATCGACGTTATCTCCAGGCGGCAATTCAACGAGGCCTTCGAGGCCATCAACGTGAATTTCCAGGAGACCTTCCGGACGCTGTTTGGCGGCGGTTTCGGCATGATGCGTCTAACCGAAGCCGAGAACGCGGCCGATGCCGGCATCGACGTCATCGCCCAGCCGCCCGGCAAGCGCCTGCAAAACGTCCTGCTGTTGTCGGGCGGCGAAAAAGCGCTGACCGCCCTGGCCCTGTTGTTCGCCATCTTCCGCTACCACCCCAGCCCCTTCTGCGTGCTCGACGAGGTGGACGCGCCGCTGGACGACAGCAACATCGGCCGCTTCACCGAGCTGGTCCAGCAAATGAGCCCCAGCACGCAGTTCATCGTGATCACCCACAGCAAGAAGACGATGGAAGCGGCGCCGGTGCTCTACGGAGTGACCATGCAGGAGCCGGGCATCTCGAAGCTCGTTTCGGTCAAGTTCAACGGCAGCCAACCGCACGCCGCCGCCAACTGACGGCCCTGCCAGGACAACCGCCCGCCGTGCTGCTTCTACTGCTTAATGCTTACTGCCTACTGGCTTCCGGGCCAGCGCGAAAACGTGATTGGCCAGCAGAGCAGCTCCCGGCCTGCGGTTCAGCCAACAGTCAAGATAGCGGAAGGGAAACAACAGCCAGCCGGCCGCCGCATAGGCAGCCTTTCCGGCTCTTCCTCCGCCAAACAGAAGCTTGACGTATTCCAACAGAAAGGTGAGAACGGTTGCGGTGGGGCCGGTGCGTGCGCCGGTCGCCAGTATCTCGAAGCCCAGGCCGGCAAGCCAGTGGCCCAGGCCCGCCTGCGTCCACCGCCTGTAATCCGCCGGATAGGCGTGATACGGGTGACAGAACGGCGCCACCACGTGCAACAGCCCGCCCGGCTTCAGCACGCGAAGCGCCTCGCGCGCCAGCGACTCGGGCGCTTCCACGTGTTCCAGAACCGCGTCGCACTCGATGGCATCCAGCGCTTCATTGGCAAAGGGCAGGCGTTCGGCGTTGGCCGCCAGATCGACACCCGGGAACAACCCGACGTCCAGATTGAAGAAACCGGGCACGGAGCGCCCGCCGCCGCCCAGATACAGGTTGAGCGAGCCGGGTGGACAGGGAAGCGCCGGCTCGGCGGGATTGTGAAGCAGCGGCAACGGCGGCCGCAGAATGCGCTTCAGCCGCGCCCCCCATGACGCGCTTGACCGCTCGCTGTAGCGCGCCGCCATTCCCGCGCCGCCCGGCTCAGCCAGCCGCACGCCGAACCTCGCGCGGTCTTCTGGCGTCATCAGCAGCGGCACACCGGAAATCACCGGGTAAGCGCCGCCGCAGGCCGCGCAACGCAGGCCCTCGCCGCTCGTTTCGAGCGGCGACGTGCACTCCGGGCACGCCAGAATTTCCAGCGGGACGCGCATGGTCTAGCCGCAGATTGCGCCGATTGCGCTGATTGAATCTGCGAAATCTGCGTAACCTGCGGATGGTCTGGCCTACTTCTCGCCCGCCAGGTCTTTCAGCAAGCGCGGGACATACTCGGCAGCGCGTTTGGGCGCCGAGGGATCGGCAGCGGACATCCCCTTGAGCGCCTGGCGCGCCGGCTTGCCTTTCTCGCCCAGCCGGTCGATGGCGTTCAGAGCAGCCATCGCGACGTAAACGCCGTTCTTATCGGGCGGCGCCAGCTCGATCAGCGTCTTCACGGCCTGGTCCAGGTCTTCGGCGCCGCCGAAACGTCCCAGGGCCTCGGCAGCCACGATGCGGACGCTCGGCGCCCCATCGCCCAGCGCCTTGCGCAACGGCGCGGCGGCCCCGCGGACGCCCTGGGCGCCGCGCATCAGCAGGCCCATCGCCGCCCAGTAGCGCACTCCGCTGTCTTCATCGGCCAGCTGCTTCACCAGTCGCGGTATATCGATAAAGACCACCGGCTTGGCGGCTTTCGAGAGGTCCAGCCACGAGGCCATCTCCGCCGCCGCCAACACATTCTGGATCGGGTAGCGGCGCAGGTCGTGCCCCATTTCGTACGGCGTTGAGTCCTTCGAGCGCGAATGAATCTCGGCCTCGGGCAGCAGCCCAACATCGCGGATGCTGCTAACCCATTCCTGCTCGGCTTTCCGCATGCGTTCGAGCACGTCGCGGTGCTCGGGCGAGCTGGCCAGGTTGTTCACCTCGTCGGGGTCGTTCCGCAGGTCGTACAATTCCTCGGGCGGCTTCGGCTCCCAGAAGTGGGTCTGCGGCGGCTTGAGCTTGCCTTCGTCGTACAGGCGCTTCCAGACCTGTGTGGTCGGCGTCTCGAACATGTAGGAGATGTGCTGCCCATAAATCAGGTGCGGCATGTAGTTGCGGATGTAGACGTAGCGGCCATCGCGCACCGAGCGCACGCAATCGTAGCGCTCATCCATCCGGCCGCGCAGGCCGTAATTGTATTGCCGCTCCGCTCCCGGGTAAGCTCCGGCGAATGCCGACCCCTGCATATGCGCGGGCGGTTTGACGCCGGCCAAGCTGATCACCGTGGGCCCCAGGTCCACGAAGGCCACCATGCGCTCGGACGCGCCGCCCGGCTTGTACTCTTTCGGCGCAAGCTGGCGGAACTTCTCCGGGATGTGCATGATCAGCGGGACGTGCAGGCCGGTGTTATAAGGCCAGCGCTTGGAGCGAGGCATGCCCGCGCCGTGGTCGCCGTAGAAAAAGACGATGGTGCTGTCGGCCAGGCCGTCTTCCTCAAGCTGCTTGAGGATCTCGGCGCACTGCTTGTCCATCACCGTGATGTTGTCGTAATACTCGGCCCAGTCCTGGCGCGCCTCGATGGTGTCGGGGTGGTAGGCAGGCACGCGCACCTTGGCCGGGTCGTGGATCCAGGTATGCGGGCGTTTCCGCACCTGGCTCTCGTGGGTGGTGACAAAATTGAAGACGGAGAAGAATGGCTGGCCTGGCTGGCGGTTGCGCCAGTGTGCCTTGGGGCTGGAGTCGTCCCACACCTTGCCGGTGTGCTCCAGGTTGTAATCCTCTTTGGAATTGTTAGTGGCGCAGTAGCCGGCATCGCGCAGGTAGCAAGGGTACATGCGCATGCCTTCGGGCAGGCGGGTCATGCTGCGCATGTGCTCGCTGCCGGTCGAGTTGGCGTACATGCCGGAAATGATCTGAGTCCGGGCCGGCGCGCAAACCGGTGCGTTGGACCAGGCGTTGCGGTATATCATGCCGCGCGCGGCCAGCCGATCGAGGGTGGGCGTATCGGCGTATTTGTCGCCGTAAGCGCCGATCTGCGGCCCAATGTCTTCGCAGGTGAGCCAGAGAATATTCGGTTTGGCCTGCTGAGCGGCCGCGCCCGCCAATCCCGCCGCGCCAACGGCCGCCGCAAACCCCCGCCGCGTCATCGAGTGAGAGGTCATACACGCTTCCTGTTTCACCGCAGAGACGCGGAGAACGCGGGAAAAAACATTCTCTGCGTTCTCTGCGTCTCCGCGGTTTATTGAACCCCAGATTCTAACACCGTTGCCAGCCGGAAAGCTCGCGCGCATCATGACAGCAAGCAAATCGATGTTATGATAGCAACATGCGGACGACCGTGACTCTGGACTCTGATGTCGAGCACTTGGTGCGCACAGCCATGCGGGAACGCGGCATTTCCTTCAAGGAAGCGCTCAACCAGGCGGTGCGGGCGGGCTTGCTGCAGGCCAGGAGCGGCCGAAAGCGCCGATTCGTCCAGAAGACGTTTTCTTTGGGGTCGGAACAGCACTTTCGCTGGGAGAAAGTATTAGCGGTGGCCGCAGCCATCGAGGATGAGGAAATCCTCCGGAAACTGTCTCTGCGCAAATGAAGTTGATTGACGCCAATTTGCTGCTTTACGCCGTGAACGCGGACGCCCCACTGCACAGGCAGGCCAAATCCTGGCTGGAGGGCGCGCTCTCGGGCAACGAAACGGTTGCCTTCTCGTGGGCGGCGTTGCTGGCGTTTATTCGGCTCACCACGCGACCGGGTCTGCTCCGCCACGCCCTGCCACCCGAAACCGCGTTGGACCTTGTAGCCGCCTGGCTGGATCAACCGACGGCAACTGTGATTCACCCAGGACCGGGGCATGTT
>Ga0315279_10003814_pt1 | contig 20682 bp, 21 predicted proteins | sample YL17G06_20_MG_FD_203694 | JGI IMG/M metagenome (GOLD analysis project Ga0315279, IMG submission 203694) | Sediment microbial communities from Yellowstone Lake, YNP, Wyoming, USA - YL17G06_20 | ecosystem: Environmental > Aquatic > Freshwater > Lake > Sediment | place: USA: Wyoming | collected... | reverse complement strand
AAAAAACATCTATAACCGACAACGATATCTCGCCATTCGCATTTTTGCAGCAAACCTTATTACTATAGGAAAATCAAGAAATCCTCTCTTTTTGATTTATTTCATCATCGAGGATTTCTACAACCCCCTCTGAATGGTATTGCATTTCAACCAAATTTATTAAAAATTGTAATAAGTGGACCAGATTATCTTACTGGCGGAAAATATGGTATGGAAGGTAGCATTCTTTTAACTATCGTATTATCTATCTTTATTATTGTTTTGATTGTTAGATATAAAAAATCAGATTTACAACCATCTCAGTAATTTTAAAAAATTAACATATCAAGATGAATAATAAGTATCGATGGTACTGTTGTAAAAATACAAAAGAAGGTATCCTAAAATATCTATGCTTACAATATTTTCTTAAAAAATAAAAAGATTTATTACTTGTTAAGAATCTAGATGAATTTTCAAAGATTCCTTAAATTTGTGTATAAAGTGAGAAACCTAGCTAAAGAAAAATATAGAAAATAAAAAGAGGAAAGTTATCCTTCCTTTTATTCATTTGGCACATATGGAGTGAATGCTGGGTCACCGAAAAGCTGGTATTCATTGAAAGATGTATACTTTGAAGCCATTTGCGTTCCATAGCCGGAATGGGCTGAACTAGATGCAGTTAATGGTGGATTCCACCAGAATTCACTAGCTGCATCTTCTGGGAGGTAAACGTTTTTTGCGTCTCTAAATGCCCGTCCTATGCTTACATCGCCATCTTTTAAATTATGACATAGATCTTCGTATATCTTCATCCCGAAATGAAAATCTGGGAAGACACCTTGTTCAGCTTTTTTATCCCATTGCTTATAAGCTCTGTTCGTAGACAATACTGTGTCGTACATTTGATTTTTCTCTAGGTAACCTCCAGGAATATTTGAACCAGTGGTTGAAGCGATAAGGGCGTTGACACCTGAATGTAAAAAAGCCTGTCCAACGTTTGCCTCTGGGTATATACCGTTAATTTTTCCAACGGTACAGCTTTCTATCCATACGAAAGAGGGACCAAAGTCTACAGTTGCTACTTTACGTGCAGTAAACTCTCCTACTTTTCCTAGGCCAGTACCTGGACCAGCAAAACCTATCACTAGGTAAGGTGAAATAAGGTTTTTCCAAATTTTTTGCCATAAGTTAGGAGCATTTAGAATGACACCATCGAAACCTGATGACACAAGATCAGGACCATCCATACCAAAATTAAATGGACAACCATGACCCGTGACCCATATAAAGTTACTGTTTTCTAATATCTCTCTACCTTTTACGTTTCCCTTACCCGCTAGTGCTTTTACCTGAGATTCTGAAAAAGTTAATTTCTTCCAGAGGTTTATATTTTTAATTTGATCGATAGCATCATTACTAAGTCCATCTACCATAGCCGCAGCATCTATAGCCGTTTCCACTTTGAAACCTAAATCCTTTCCTATCTTATTCTCAACTGCTTTAGCCATAATTGTAGTAAAACCTGTATCAAGTTTCCAAGGTCCTTCAGCAAAATTAACAAAGCCGTTACTAGCTTGATAGACAATGTTTAGAATTAGTTTAATTCCAGGAATATGATTTAATACCTGTACCCATAATGGTTTTCGGAAATCTGTTCCTCCTCCATAAAGGTTCCCAAAATTGTCTTTCCATTCTGTCATTTTTGTAATAATTCTATCATAAAAAATGGTTCTAACAATTAAAGCATCTGCATCTTGGGCATCCCAACCAGTAATACGACCAACAATGTTTTCCAAATATGGGTATTCACTATAGATATCTTGTGCTTGATTTGACCAGTCATATGCCACTGGATCTATATTTCCATAGATGTTGTCGCTATCGGTTCCACCGCCTCCAAAGGTCTTAGCAGCTGAATCATCTTTTCCATCTCCATTTATATCACCAATTGGTTCCACATCGTTTTGATATAAATAACTTGGCAGAACTGTAGCATCTCCTACTAATGCTATATATATAGGATTATCTTTATAATATTTAGTAAGATATTCTAAGTCGCTTTGTTTATCATAGGGTATACCAGCAAGTTGTGCAAGGAGATTATTTAAAGGTTTGTGAATGTTATCATAAACATGTCTGTTAAACATTGGAAGTAGTGCTGGGTTTCTCCCTGGCAGATAAAAACCTGGGCATGTTTTACCATCATCTGTAATAATATCATCATTTGCTGCAAACCCAAACTCAGACTTACCAAAAATAATTCCCTTATGATACGATGTTAGATACGGCGCAACACTGGATAGACTCTTCATCGATGGATAAACAGAGTTTTCTAATTTTTTTATGGTAACCTTTGCTGATACTTTTCCCTCACCTTGAAGTGCCCAGTTTCCACCGGCAGATAAACTATAACTTTTTCCTCCACAATCATATAAAACAAACTCATTACGAACCTTATCTTCAATTATGTTTCCTTTTTCATCTCTCGTTGGTATACCATGCGCAGTAGATCCACCCCCGGCTAAAGTAAAACCGCCATCAACTGGGTCGATATTAAATGCTGCACTATCACCAAAAGTGTCAACGCCTTCTACGTCATGATTAAAACCCTCGAACTCTATCAAAGCATATTTATAGTCATCTGGAATAGTAAACTTCCATTTAACTTTACCAGCACCGGTTAACATATTCATTAGATACGCAATTGTACTGCCACGAATAGGACTTTTTGATTTAACAGTTTCAGGACCAAAATAAAACTCCTTGCTATCTAAAACTTTCGGTGGCCATGCATCGATAGGATTTGTAAGAGTGATGTAATTAATCTTATAATCACTGTCTTTAGCTCCAAATTTCTCATTAAGTATCTTGATTGTTACATCAACTATTTCTTCAACCGTTTCAAATTTCAAAACCTTACCAATCCCTTCCAGGTTTTCACCACATACAAGTGTTTTTTCTACTCCAAGATCATTTAACACCTTTATTACATTAGAATCAATCTCATCTGTTACAATCACAGGAATACTAAGATATGATGCTATTGGTGTAGCAATAACACCTAGCTCATAACCAAATTGATTATCCTCAATTATTAGAGCTGCTTCACTGCCATACCAATATTTTTTTGCTATATCGAGTGAGAGATCTTTCGCAGAAAGAGAACCACCAATAACTGTTTCACCAAGTATACCTATCTGATCTTCAACCTTAGTAACTGCTGTAGAGGGTTCAGACATATTTTGAATAAGTAATGGTATTACTTCCTGTTCACATTCACTATTGTAATGTACTGCCACTGGTGTTGTAATAAGTGGATAAAATGGATTTTCATCTGATACAATTATTTCTGTGGGTACATCTTTCATAACTCCTGTTGTATCAAAAAAATCTTCTATTTGTGCAACAGCTTCTTTTGTTTCTGTAGGAGCCCAGTAATATATTCCAACGGATGCTAAAACTAATATAACTACTCCAAATATTACTATTAGTTTATCGTTTTTCTTCATTTTTTATCCCCCGCGTTCTATAATAATATGTAAGATAGTATATTTACATCTTTCTATATAATATTTTCCATTATATTTATTTGTTTTATACTATATATATTTATCTACTTATTTCAATAAATATGCCTCTCATATTGTAGACCTGCTACATATTTCAAGCTTTCTTTATGCAACATGCAATACCTTTAATAAGCAAATATCTTATTACCAAAAAATCTGGAGTGTTATATTATGACTGAGGAAGAATTATCTCCACAATTACGAGATCAGATAAACAGACTCCAACAGCTGAGATCACAGCTTCAAATGATAATGCAACAACGTCAACAAGTTGAATTAAGAATGCGAGAAGTTGACGAAGCATTAGAAGAGTTAGATAAAACAGAAGATAAAACACCCATCTACAAGAGCATAGGTGCAATACTTATAAAAACGAAGGGAAAGGGCGAAATTACAAAAGAATTGAAATCTGATAAAGAATCTTTGGATTTAAGAAAAGCCACTCTTGACAAACAAGAGGGAAGAATTAAAGAAAAACTAAATGAGTTGCAGAGTAAAGTTCAGAATGCTCTTAACCTGCCGGGCGGCGCACAGGAAAGTTGATCTTTCTCCAATTTAAATGTGGATATCATGGCGATATTAAAAGAAAAATATCATTCTGCTTATGACGATTTCAGAACCGGATTTTTCTGTAAACTTTCTTTGTTTTTAGGATTCGCTCTATTGATTGTTTATATTTTTTTAAGAGTTAGTTCTTTACTTATAAATCAAAATGATACTAGTTTTCTTCGATTAATTTATGATGCATCTAAGTCAGGTTATGTCGACTCTTTGATGGCCTTTTCCATCTTGCTTATTGGAGTTGGATTTATTTTGTATTTTTTACATTACCAATTTGCAAAATTAGCCAAAATAGCAGATGAAATTGAGAATGAGATGGAAGACGAAGAACTCGATCAAAAGTAGGTTTTTATTTCCCAAATCTTCTTTGTCTTTGTTGATATGTTTGTATGGCCTTTAAAAAATCTCTTTTTTGTAATGCTGGCCAATACACATCTGAAAAGTATAATTCAGAGTATGCCAATTGCCATAGCAGAAAATTCGATATTCTTTCTTCCCCCGAGGTTCTGAGTATCAGATCCGGATCAGGTAATCCATTTGTATACAGATGCGAGGAGACAGTTGGTTCTTTTATGTCCTCTATTTTTAGGTTACCTTTTTTGACTTCATTTGCTATATTTTGTATCGCACGTATTATTTCTTCTCGACCTCCATATGCAAGTGCTATATTGAGAGAGTAGTTGTCATAATCTTTTGTTTTATTCATGATGTATTTGGCAGATTCCTTTATCTCCTTTGGAAGGGAATCTAGGTGCCCGAGTACCCTTACTTTCACTTTGTTTTTGTGTATGCGGGAGTCTTTTGCGGCTTTGTCCAATTCTTCTTTGCATAGGTTCATGAGTGTTTCTACTTCCTCGTTGCTTCTTTCAAAGTTCTCTGTGGAGAAAGCATAGAGCGTTAGATTTTTAATTCCGAGTTCGAAACACCATTCTAGTACTTCCCTTATTTTATCCCTTCCAAAAAGATGGCCTGCACTAGGCGTTAGACCTAAATCAGTTGCAAAACGTCGGTTTCCATCCATTATTATTGCAACGTGTTGCGGCCGAGGGTACTTCTTTACTTCATCATATAGTTTGTAGTCCCGAAACTCGTTCACCTTTTTCGAGATATGGCTGTAGAAATCGGAGTTGTATACCATTGCAGCTAGTTTTCTTGCAACACTACTGCGTATTGCATATTTTTCAAACTCATTGAGTTTTTTTCCTGCAAGTACTTTTAATGGTGATTTTTTAGTAGCTATGTGCCTCGCCCCATTTTTGCCATTATATGTTTTTTATGCTTTATATATGTTAAGATTCGTAATTTTTATTGTTTTAAACCCGATAGATATCCTTTTATAACAAAAAGATATTGCACCTTTTCACGATTTAAAGGTGATAACCTGGGAAACATAAGACAAACGTTCATAAAAAAGGTTGCCATTCAGCTTGTAAAAACCTATCCAGAGCAATTTGTTGCCAATGATTTTCAGCACAATAAAGAAAAGGTTGCTGAATTATGTGATGTTAGCACTAAATTGATGAGAAATCGCATAGCTGGATACGTAACTAGATACCTCTCATCCCAGAAGAGGGGAAAGGTAACCTAACCCATTTTTAGGTAACAACCCAATATTTATTTTAAGAGAGGCAAATTTCTGTATGGGTGAATCCATAGAAAAAATAGATAGCGCTCTGCTTGATCTGCGCAATGGTAAATTCATTTTAGTTTACGATAACGAGAGCCGAGAAGGGGAAACGGACATAGTTATCGCTTCAGAGTTCGCCGCCCCCGAATCAATAAGAACTATGAGAAGGGACGGAGGCGGACTTATTTTCCTTATGATCCCTAACGAGATTGCAAATAAACTAAAACTTCCTTTTCTGGCAGATTTGTTCTCAGACGTAGATGCTAGATATCCTGTTTTAAAAGAACTAATACCAAATGATATTCCGTACGATACAAAATCTTCATTTTCATTGTATATTAATCACAGGAATACCTTCACAGGCATAACAGACATCGACCGGAGTTTAACGATGAGAAAGTTTGCTGAACTTACAAAAAAGATAGATGGAATTGATGATGGACTTGCAACCAAAATGTTTGGAAAAGAGTTTAGATCCCCCGGTCATATTCCCATATGCATAGCTGCAAAGAACCTCTTATCAGAACGAGCAGGACACACAGAGTTGATCGTTTCTCTTTTGAAAATGGGTGGCCTTACACCTGTTGGAAGCGGCTGTGAGATGATGGGTGATGACGGTAAGGCTTTGTCTAAAATTAAGGCAAAACAATACGCAAATGACAATGGACTAGTTTTTTTAGAAGGAAAAGATATGGTGAGGGCGTGGAAACAATGGTCAAAGTAATGGCAACCGGAACATTTGATCTGTTACACATGGGACACATATACTATTTGAAAGAAGCAAAGAAACTAGGAGACAAGCTAGTTGTAGTAGTAGCACGAGATTCCACTGTAAGAAAGCTGAAACATGAACCTATAACGCCCGAGGAAATGAGACTTGATATCATCAAAGAGTTGAAAATTGTAGATGAGGCTGTGCTAGGTCATGAAGACGACATGTATGCGACAGTTAAAGAGATTAAACCGGACATAATCGCACTTGGATATGACCAGATTCATGATGAGAAAAAAATTGAACAAGAATTGAAAAAGAGAAAACTAATCGCCAGGGTAGTCAGATTGCCCAAATACAGCGATATGGAAGATCTGGATGGTACACGTAGGATTATTGGTAAGATTATATCTGCCTATGAATTTCAAAAGATTATGGAGGAGATTGAAGGAAGATGAAAAAGATAGGTATTGCCGACACAACATTTGCAAGATATGATATGGCAAAGGCGGCTATTGATGAGTTGAAATCCAATGACACAGGTTTCCAGGTAATAAGATACACAGTACCTGGAATAAAGGATCTGCCTGTTGCTTGTAAAAAATTGTTTGAAGAGCAAGAGTGCGACATTGTTATAGCACTAGGTATGCCAGGTCCAAAACCAATAGACAAGCAATGCGCACATGAAGCAACCATTGGTCTAATACAGACGCAGCTGATGTGCAACAAACACATCTTAGAAGTCTTTGTTCATGAGGATGAAGCAGAAGGCGAGAAAGAACTTGCCTGGCTTGCGGACAAGCGGGCAAGAGAGCACGCATTAAATGCGTTAGATTTATTGTTTGATCCTGAGAATCTTACAAAAAACGCAGGCAGGGGTCTGCGAGAAGGATTTGAAGATGCAGGACCATTAAGAAGTTAAGGGAGGCGAAAGAATGGAAAAAGAAGGAAAAGTTAGATTGGGTGCTGTTGTTTCTGAGTTCAACTACGACATAACAATGATGATGCTTGAACAAGCAAAAGAACACGCGCAGTTTCTTGGAGCAGAGATAACCCAGATTGTGAAAGTACCCGGCGTATTTGATATGGGTCTACCCATAAAGATGATGCTCAAAAGAAAGGACATCGATGGTGTTGTGGCCCTTGGAGCAGTAATTGAAGGGGAAACAGAGCACGACGACATAGTAATACAACACGCGGCAAGAAAGATAGCAGATCTGTCGATAGAGTACGATAAACCTGTTGGCCTTGGTATTACTGGTCCGGGTATGTCAAGACTACAAGCCCAAGATCGAATCGATCGGGCAAAAGCCGCAGTAGAAGCTGTAGTAAAACTACATAGAAGATTAAATCTTTAAAAAAATGGTTTTACTACTTCTTTATTTTTTTATCTTTATCCAGCATTTTGAAAACAGATGGTAAGTGAATATTGTAGGATCCATCTTTCTGTATGATGATTGGTTCTTCTTCAAGTAGGCCTTTAAGATTGATATTGTATCTTCCAGATTGTTCTACATCTATTGTCCCGGGGCTAATTGATTCTTCAGATTCTAATTTTTCTAAAATCTCTCTACGTTTGTCCTCTGTTGTGACATCTGTTTCTTTTTTCTTGATGGTTGTCTTTTCTTTTTCGGATAGATGATGGTCAATTGCTTTGCAAATATCCTTTGGTTTTATGGTTACCCATTTGTCGGATTTACTGACGATTTTCCCGTTTTCCTCTCCAAGTACTTCTATTATTGTAGAGTTTAAGTCTTTAACTACTTCGTTGGCTATGATATTTCTTTCTTCTTCATTTAATGGTTTTTTGGTGAAAAAAAATCTGTTTCCTCCACAATCTGAGCAGCCTTTCAAAAGTTGAGTAGAGCCTTCCTCAAATATTTGCCCGCATTTAAGACACTGGTGAGGCATTATTTTGCTCCTTTACCGGCTATTATCAAGGTTTGAATTATGTGATTATCTTTACTTATTGTTTTTAACAAATCAGCAGGACCGATTACGGTCATGCGAGGTTTTTTCATAACACCTAAAATTTTCTGAATAAACGATGGTTTGTCTTCTCCATACCCGTTCATCTCGATACCGATAAAGGTGTCCTGTTCGATTTCTTTCATGGTCTGTTCTATCAGTGTCGCCTGTTCTATTGAAGTAAGGCCCTGTTCCAATACCAGTATTTTTCCATTTCGAACCTCGTCAAGTATGAATCTTAGTCTTTCTGGAGATGAAAGCTGTTCTAGTTTTTGACGGGATACAAGGTTAACTGCGATTCCGTCGTCTCTTTTAATCATCTGAGCTACCTCCTTTTTTTCCTTCTTTTACTGAAATGAGTTACCATTGTGCTGTACAAGTTTTCTGCATTATAACCGGTTAGTGCACTGATTGGCACAACAGGATGTTGCGGAAAAGCGGATTTAAGCGTAGCTGGGCTTGCGTCCTCTGCATCTATCTTGTTTGCAGCTATTAAAACAGGCAGATTGCGTGCCTCAAGATTTCCAAGAATGGTTACATTTACCTGTGTGAATGGATCCTGCGTTGCATCCATCACAAGAACGACGCCATCAATATCTTCAAGCCATCTTATGGACTCTATAACGCCCTCGGTGGCCTCTTTTGCCCTTTGCTTTGCTTCGTCCCTGCTCAAACCAAAGGTGTTCATGAATTCCTTATAATCAACTTTAGTAGCTATACCTGGAGTATCAACAATATCCATCATCAGGGAAGAGTGTCCATTTTCTACTTTCACATTTCTTTTCCATTTGGCTCGTCGTGTTTCATGAGGTATCTCTGAAACGCTTCCCATTATGTCCCCAGTCCAATCACGAAGAATTCGATTTGCAAGCGTGGTTTTTCCAACATTTGGTGGACCGTAAATACCTATCTTTGCATGTTTTTTACCAAAAATCCTCTGAATAATAGATGCAAAACTGCCTTTGCCAAACAATCCCATCCCTTTCTACCCTCCTAGTAATTAGGTTTGTTGATTGGAAATAGTATAACTCAGTAGTTTATTAGTTTAATGGTAACATTTTAGCTCAAGAAAAATAATGACGATTTGAAAATTACAAAAAGAAAATAAATCTAAATTCGATAAATAAAATGGCAATCCTTAAATAGCAACTAATTCATTCTTATCACTTGAATTTATTTAATTTGGGAGGCATAATAATTATGGTAAGAGAGGATATAAAAAGTGGAGAAACCAAACATATAAGTTCCATTAAAGAAAGATTACGTCATGTAGCAGATGAGATTGATACCATTAAAGATTCGTTTTCCAAAAACACACAAGACTTGACAAGAGTCCAAAGTATGCTTGACATAGGAAATCTGGAAGAAATCAGTGGTGTAATCGAAAATTTTGAAAGTCGTATTTCAGAGATGGAAAAAAAGAGAGAAGAAGCAGTTGAAGGAGCGAGAAGATACAGCGAAGAACTTGAAAAAGAAAAAGAACGACTTATCAAACTATGGGACGCCTATAAGAACCAAGAAGAAGATCTTTCAAACACCGAAAAGAGAATTGCCGAGTTTGAAAATAAAATGAGAGAAACTGAGGCTTCGAAAAGAGAGTTAGAAAGTGACCTCACAGCTCGGATAAACACACTTAATGTAAAATTAGAAGAAAACGAGAACAAAGCAAGAAAGTTTGACGAGTACAAAAACAAATGTGACGAATTCGACAGCGTACGTGATCAACTGGAAAGCGAGGTTCATGGTTTGAAAAATGAGCTAGACGTTAAAGACCAGACGATAAACTCCATGCATAAACAAGTTGATGAATTGGAAGGATGCAAAGAATACGCAGAATACAAAGACAAGTTTGATGATTTATCTGTACAGTATGAGAAAGAAAAAGAGAGACTTACAAAGTTATATCACCTTTACGAAGAGACCGAAGCTGAGTGCAAAAACCTAAAAGAAGAAGTTAAAAACTGGGAGAACTGGTTTGACTCCAATAGAGAAATATTTGATCGCCTGTTTTCAATGAGTCCACCCGGTGCTGCAAAGGAAATATCTACATCTGTTCCTCCAATGGCAGAGGAAATGCCGGAGACAAAAACCAAAAGAAAACTACGATTTAGAAGATAAATAAATTTTCTTTTCCTTCTTTTATTCTATTTTTACTACACTAGTTCCATCTTCATTTTCACTTACATTTATCACATTTTCAACATAGTTTTTCACATCATCAATATGAGTAATGAGAAAAATCTGTCTGAATTTTGATGACAAACCATTCAGTGCCTTCATGATATTCTGTCTTCTAACCATATCCTGAGATCCAAATATCTCATCTAGTATTATGAAATTGAATATGCCGCCTGCACGTTCTGTTATAACCTCTGAAATAGCTAATCGCAGACATAGATTGGCTAGATCTTCTTCCCCTCCTGAAAAACGTTGTATGCTGTAGGAGTTGCCATCATCATAAATCATTATATTGTAGTCCTCATCCAATTCCATCTGTTGGTATTTCCCATCTGTGAGGCGTTCAAAATAATCGGATGCGTAGGACGACAACGTGGGTTGTATTCTAGATATCAAATGCGTTCTAAAAGATGACATAATGTCGCTAAGCATTCCAAGTTGCTGCGCATCCTTCTTTTCTTCTTTGATCCTTTTTTTGAACTCTTCCATTTCTGCTATTTTGTCTTGCAGGTTTTTAATCCTTTGAACAATAAGGTTTTTTTCGCCATCTTTTTTTTCTAGTTCCAACTTTGAATCTCCGAGTGCTTCCTTTTTATCGGTTAGCAAATCCAATGAAGACTGATATTTTTTATAAAACTCGTTAACCTGATTTTTAACAGTTTCATATTCTGCGTAAGCAAAATCTATTGTTCCCATATTCTTCAATTGTTTCTCTTTGTTTTCTAGCTCTGTTTTTTCTCTTTTTATCTCCGCCAAAATGTTATCGATCGTAGCATCTATTCTTTCTTTTTCTCTCAATTGGGCTTGCAGGTAATTTCTTTTCTTTTCAAAAGCCTGCTTCTCACGAGAAAACTTATCTTTTCCTTCCAAAGCGGTCTTAATATTTTTCAAAATGGATTCTATTTTGCCGGCTTTTTCTTTTTTTTCTTTGTCAAAATTTTTCAAAAGTTTATTGTGTTGTTCACCCAAAAGTCTGTCACAAGTCGGGCATTTTGCATCAGGTCCCAATTTCAAAATATTTTTTTTCTTGTCTTCTATATCAGATATATTTTCTTTGATGTTTTCCGCAAGTGTTTTTTCCTGCTCGATTTTTTTAACTAATTTTTCTATTTCTTCATCTGTCGATCTAAGTTTTTTTTCAACTTCTTTTACATCTGCATCCAGTTTTTCGAAACCTTTTGTCTTTTTACGTTGTGTTTCTATGATTTTTTGTCTTTCTGTTATTTTAGAGAGCAAATTTTTAATTTCTACATCTAGCTTTTTTTTGTTTTCGAAAAGGATTTTTATCTCAGCTAATTTCTCTTTTAAAAGGTTTATTTTTTCGTATTCTTTTTTGTTGGATGCGCAATTTTTTTCAAGATTTTCTACTTCTTCTTTTAGAGATTGAATTTTTTCTTTAATCTCTTTTATTGACTTATCTAAGTCTTCTTTTTTCTTGTTTAAACTTTTAATTTCATCATCATGGCTTTCGATTTTGCTTTTCCCGGTTTTTTCATCTGTGATATCCTGGCTAAGCTTTTCAATCAGTGTATCTTTGTTTTTCTTATCGGTTCTTATCTCTTTTACAACCTCATCCAATTCATCTATACCAAGCATTTTCAATATCAGAGGTCGTCTTTCACTAGCATTCATCGCTGATAAAACGTTCAACTCTTTTTGTTTAGCAAATATCGAAGTGAAAAACGATTTGAAATCCATCCCTAGTTTTTTTTGTATGTATTTGCTTGCTGTTTCTGCACCGCTGGCCGCAAGCTTATCATTTACCAGGACAGACGCTGAAGCAGATAGATTTTTACCGGACATCTCACGAACTATTCTATATCTGTCGTCTTCAAAAATAAATTCTAGTTCTACTCTACAAGGATCTGAATCTGCTGCATCTTCTCGTTTTATCTGGTCTGCTGATGTCCTTGCGGCAACGGAGCCGTATAGCACCCAGGCAATAGCCTCAAAGATGGTTGACTTTCCAACGCCGTTGAGTCCTATAACACCGATTATGCCATCAGGAAACTCTACAACGGAATTTTTGAATTTTCTATAATTTACTAAAGTAAGGGTCTTAAGAATCATTTTTTCTCTTCCCTAGATTCTATTTTTTGAAAATATTCAAGTCCAATTTTTAGCAGGGTTTCTTTTTCTTCGATGCTTTGTTTTCTAAGAAATACTTCAAATTCGTTTGCCAGCGCATCTATCTTTGATGTTTCGCTTGCCTTTGCGTCTCCCTCTTTGATTACATTTGCTTTGATTTCATAGTGAACTGCTTCGCTACTTTGCGCTCTTATTGTGCTAAAATCAATCCCCCGATAGATGTGGGAAGGTATGCCATCTAGTATTATTCGGAAAACTTTGCCCCGTGGTTCTATTTCTTTAATGGTCTTTTTTATACACTTCATTACTTCATCCAAAGATAGATTTGAACAATTTATGGGACCCGAATCTATCATGGACCTGTTTTTTAAAGGAACGAAATTGTGTTTGATTTTTCCATCTTTTAATTCGAGTTCTATGAATCCTTTTTGTTCTCCTGCATCAGAAAAAGTAAAACACTCTGTAGAGCCAGAATAAAAAGCATTTTCAGAGACTTTTACGTATTTGTGATAATGCCCTAAAGCTACGTAATCAAAATTTGATTTCAGATATTGCGTTGGTATTATCAACTCATTGAATTCATTCATGCTGAATTCTTTTATGCCTTTCACACCACCATGCGCAAGGAGTATGTTGTAATCAGTATTTGTTTCAGGTTTGAGTTTCTTTAAATTATCATTGAATTCTTGTTTTGTAGTTGTTTGAGGAATTGCGTGGATAGTTATTTTATTACCATCTATTTCAAAAGGAATTGTTTCATAACTGGCGTTGTATATTGGATAAACATTCTCTATGTGATCCAGTATGCTAAAAATGTGTCCTGTTTCTTTGAGTTTTGGATGTTCGTGGTTTCCAGCTATTATCACAAAAGGTATTTCTTGTTTTGAAAGACGTAGTATCTGATGTATCGCAAATGTTATTGCTCTGTTTGTTGGTCTTACTGAGTCGAATAAATCTCCTGCATGAATAATAAGATCAGGTTTTGATTTAAGTGCGCAGTCGATAAACTGTTTAAAAGCATCATAGGTATCCATTTCACGTTGATTTATTCCTTCTTCGGTTACGCGCCGATAGGCAGAATAGCCAAGATGAGTGTCAGCAACATGTAAAATCTTCATCCTATCATTTTCTACGTGCTAGTTTTAAAGAAACAACATCACAAGCCAGTGTGACAGCATCCAACGTTGGTGCAATCGGTGGAGCATAGGCAGTTTCAAGTTTTCTAAATGTTTCGACATCCATTTCATTCAGAATGGCACAGGCAAACGTGTTGATTCGTTGAGCTGCATTGGAACCAACTGCTTGGGCTCCCATTATTTTGCCTGTTTCTTGATGCGCAATAACCTTTACAGAAATAGGTTTGCCACCGGGAAAATATTCTGGTAGAGATAAACCACTAAATTTTCCTGAAACAATAGGTATATTTTGCATATGATTTGTAGTTGGCCCAACTGCAGCGATTTCTAATCCAAAAAATTCTGAGGTACATGTTTGTAAGACACCCGTAGGTAGTTTGTAGTTTCCACCCGCTGCATTTGTACCAGCAGTTATGCCTTGCCTTACACCAATGCTGCCTAGTCCTATTAGAACCGGTTGTTTTGTCACAAAATCCTTGTATTCTGTGCAATCACCAGCTGCATAGATGTTCTTTACACTAGTTTCAGATTTCTCGTTTACAATTATACCGCCGGTTTTACCTATTTCACAACCTGCAATTTTAGCCAAAGTAACATCAGGTTTACACCCTGTAGCAATAATCAAAAGATCAGCATCGATTTCCTTTTCCTCGCCAGTTTCATTACCCTTTATGAAAACCTTTTTTATATTCCCATTTTTACTTCCGATTTTTGTGGCTAGGTAATTCAAATGTAATTCAACATTCTTAGTTACTTCTCCGAAGACAAGTTCCCTCATGTCCGCATCGAGCGTATTTGGTAATAAGCCTGGAAGAGCTTCTGCAATCGTAATGCTCATTCCTTTTTTATGCAAAGAGTCTGCCATCTCTAACCCGATCAATCCTGCTCCAATAATTGTTGCTTTCTTTCCTTTCTTTACAAAAGAAGAAATCTGCTTTGCGTCATCGATAGTTCTAAGGATATGAATACCACCGACTAACTTCCCGTTCTCTTGAATATGTTGTATTGGAGGAATAGACGGCTTTGCACCTGTGGCTATTATCAATGAATCGTATGACTGCTCGAAAGTTTCGTTTCCTTTTTTTGCAATCACAACCTGTTTTTTTGTATCAATTCCCTCCATCGTTGTATTCAAATGAAGAGTTATGCCTGCTTTCTTGAACCATTCCTCTGAAAATTCAACTAAGTCGTCAAAACTGGGTATATCTCCAGATATGACATAAGGCAAACCGCATTTAGAATATTGAGGATATTTTCCCTTTTCAAAAACTGTGATTGTAGCTTTTCTATCAGTCTTACGTGCAAACTGAGCGGCAGTGCCGCCACTTGCACCACAACCAATTATCACTATATTTCTGTCCGGACTCAAATAAAAACCCCATTAAGTCAAAGCAATGCTTTTTTAAAACGTTTTTGATTAATTCTAGAAAATAGCTTAATTGGGCAAAAAGAAGACCAAAAAATATGAGATTGAGTTGTTTATTTTTCTGATTTTTTTGTTTTCTTTGCTACCACTTTTTTTGGTTTTGTTTCTTTCTTCTCTGTCTTTTTAGCTGGTTTTTTTGCCTTAGCTTTTTTCTCTGTTTTTACTTTGGGTTCCTCAGCAGATTTTTCTTCCTCTTTTGGTTTTTCCTCTGAAACTTCTTCTTTTATCTCTGATTCTCCCTCAGGAGTTAATTCCTTTTCTGCTTTCTTTGCCTTCTTTTTTTCTTTTGTCTCTGACTCAGCAACTTCTTGTGGCTCTTCCTTTTTCTCTGGTTTCTTGTCCTCCATAATAATTGTCGGAGGGGAAACTACTTCCGACTTGTATATCTCTATTCGTTTTACAGGATAGAAACCCTTGCAATTTTTATATATGTCACTGCCTGTTCTTCCATCAAGAATAGCCTTTACAAATTCGGATAATGTACTAGTAGTTCCTTGATCAAAAAGTGTTTTTTTCATGGCTTCGCGAACCACTTTCTTTTGTGAGTTCTGTATACGTTTGTCTGTTGTGGCAAATGGTTTTACTCTGAGAACGGCTCCATCTCTTGTGGTAATGTCGTACACACCATCGACCTTTGATTTTCTTCGCCTTATCATTCTTCTTAGATAATCTGATGTAAGCGTATGACCAACGAACTGCGTGTACGCATTTGTTTCTTCCACTTTGTTTATTCTAAAAAATAATTTTATATGCGATTTTCTAAAATCATTTGTCAAATCTTGAAGTGATATCTCTGCTATCCGACCCATCATGCTGCTGGGGCCATCTGCTAAAGTATCAGCTATCTGAACATTATCAAACGTTGGCGGTGCTAGTACAGCGTACCAACCTTTTGATTTCCATTTATCTTTGGTTTTTTTTACCGAGGTTCTTGTTCTTGCTTTCGTCATAATTATCACGTTACTTTACTCTAATAAATATATTAGAACGGTTTTTTCGGTAACACAGTCCATATACTTAAAATTATGGTGATGGCCTATCTGATGCGATCATTATTGAGCTTATAAACTGAAACTAAATTTTAACTATAACGTAAAATTTAAATACCCATATTGTATATTCCCACAAAATTCCCACAAGGTAAAACATGAATACGATAATAAAGCTTGATATAAGAGGTCGTTTGGTAATTCCAAACGAATTCCGAGAAGCCCTTAATCTTAAAGAGGGCGACGAGGTATTGATTAGTTTAGATTCTAAAACAGATACTTTGATGATCAGCCCAATTTATGGAAAACCAACAGATTTAATCAAAATGGAGATAGAATTTGGTGACACCCCTGGTTGTCTAGCAAGAATCGCACAGAAAATAGCCGACATCAATATCGATTTGATAACAACTGAATCAAAAAGTTCTCAACGAGGGAAAATTGCACGATGGAGTGTCATTGCTGATATTTCAAAATGTTCTTATTCAGTTAACGAAATTAAACAGTTATTGTTGCAATCTGGTTTTGTAGAGTCGATGAGTATCACAAAGATATCTCGTGATCGTCTTCATTGTTGAACAAATCTGTTTTTCATCAATTTTTTCGAATCCACTTTTTTCATATAGTGGAAAAACTAAATGAGGTAACATAAAAATGAAAGAAAAAAATCTATATAAAATTGGAGAAAAGCTAGGCATAACAGAAACAGAAATCAAAGCGACCTTGAAAAGAAACAGAAACAAAATCATTGCAGGTGCATTTATTGTTCTTGCTATAGTGTTTGGTGGCATTAATGCTTATCAACCTTTACGCAGACCAATAAGCATAAATGATTTCGATTTCTTTATGCGATTCTTCTAAAAGGAAAAGGGGAACTGTCTTTTTGAGATAGTTTCCCAACTTTCTCCAAAAGGTTAAAATTATGTTTTTGAAAAAATTCTCTCCAAAGTCCGCTCAATACGAATTAACCCTACAATGTAATATGCGTTGTATACACTGCAACTGTTCTGCAGGTGAAAAAAGACAGAGTGAACTAACATCAACTCAATGGAATATGATTACAAAACAACTAGCAGACATTGGTTGTAAAACAATTGATATTTTAGGTGGAGAATTATTTCTAAGAAAAGATTGGTTTGAAATCTCACAGCATGTAAAAGAATGTGGACTAGAACTACTGTTTGTTTCAAATGGAACGCTAATCAATGAAGAAACAGTTAAGAAACTTAGAGAACTAGATCCGTATGCTGTTGCAATTAGTATTGATGGAAGCAATCCCTCTACACATGATTCTATAAGAGGGCTGAAAGGTTCTTTTGAGAGATGCCGGAAAGCAATTAAATTGTTAAAAGAAGCAAATCTTCCAACAACAATGATTACTACTGTAAATAAAAAAAATTTTAATGAACTACCTGAACTTAGATCATGGTTATTAAACAAGGGAATTGCTTGGCAATTACAGATGGCTATTCCATTGGGACGATTTCAAAAAGATCTATTGATAACAAAAGAGGATTTCTATGCAACTGCCTTATTTATTGCATCTACAAGGAGAAATTATAGCTTAAAAGAAATACCAATTATTGGTGCACACTGTTTTGGTTATTTTTCCGGATTTTTGCCCAACAATGTTATTGTACCAAATTGGAAAGGATGTCAAGCAGGAATTACATCTATTGGAATTCAAAGTGATGGTGGTGTAAAAGGTTGTTTATTTCTTCCGGAAGATTTTGTCCAAGGAAATGCAAAGGAGAGCAGCTTGTACGAGATTTGGAACAATCCAGAATTTTGTTCATATACAAGAAATTTTGATGCCGGAGATTTGAGCAGAGAGTGCAAAAAATGTAAGTATGGAAAAAAATGCAGAGGAGGATGTTTAGCTACCTCAGTAAGTATTACTGGAAAGAAGTTTTCGGATCCGTATTGTTTTAAACTTATCGAAGAAAACAATTTAAAAAATTAGAGGCGGTGATACATTATAAGAAAATCGGTAATCTACAGTCTAGGAAATCAGCTAGGACTCCGAAGAGACGATATCGACGAATTACTAACAAACAACTTAGAAATATGCTCGCAATACAGTGGAACTATCATGATGACAAGCACAAGTTTTTACAAAGCAGGTACTCACTATGGAACCGTAAGTATCAAGGATTTCAAGTAGGATTTTATTTATGACTAATATAAAATTTAATTAGAAGGCGGATATTGCCTTCACATTTTTTTTATGACAAACCATTGTTATTTCCTCAAAAATTCTATCATAGTGAACATCATCATTTATCAAATGATAATAGGTTGGATATTGCCTTTTGAGATTTTCAAAAATTCCGGGTTTTAAATTAAATTTATCAAACATTATTTCTGAGACACCGACTTCAGTAAAAGTATCAACAATTGAAGATATATCTGACAATTTAATCGAAGGATAAATAGGCCCAAAAAACACACTAGTCTTAATTCCTCGCTCAGAACATTTTCTTAAAATCTCCAATCTATCGTTAATTGGGGATGCATTTGGCTCAAGTAACCTTCTTTCTGAATCATTTAGCGTCCCAATACTGACCATTACTTCAGCGCTAGAAAATTTTAATACGAGATCTAAATCTCTAAGAATCAATTTGGATTTTGTTTGAATGCAAACTGGAAAATCGTGAATTAAAAGTTGCTCCAAACAATATTGTGTAAGTTTGTATTTATTCTCAATAGGTTGATATGGATCTGTTACAGTTGAAATACCAACAACACCAGATTTTTTCTTTTTCAGCTCTTTAGAAAGAACGGCAGGAATGTTTGTTTTTACATCTACAAAACAACCCCACTCATCTCGTGGTATTCTAAGCACGTTTGGAACGTAGCAATATGCACAATTATGCTGGCAGCCCCTATACGGGTTTAAAGAGTAATCTAGACCAGGCAATGACGAAGAGGATAACGCTGTTTTGCATTCAATTTTCCTAATTTCCATAAAATGCCTCTAAAAATCCTCCAGTTTTTTCTGATAAAGCTGATTCTTTAAGACAGCACTATTCTTAATCCATCTTTGCAAGGGTATGTCCATTTTCTCAGAAATACGCGCCAGTGATTCATGTAAAGTATTGAATTTTTGGCAAGGTTGTTTGAGTGCTTTTCTAACGCTCTCACGAACATTCCACACTCCTATCGGCATAATGTATCCAGGATGTGCCTCCCTCATAATCACGACTCCAGCCTGCCGCCTTTCTTCATTCAACAACTCATTTACAGCTAGACGCGCCGCATAATAGCAACCACCGATTTCTGCATAGGTTGTTCGCCCTTCATAGAATTCATAGCTGTTGAATATGGATATTGACGATCCATAAGGATTCCATGTGGTATTTGGATACCAAGCTTCAATTAGTTCGTATTGCCATTCACTGGGCGTCATCAGAACAATCCATCGATTGTCGAACTGATTATGACGATAAATTCTGAACTCGTTGATCCAAGGATAGGTCTTTGTATTTTCCATTAAGTTTTCACCAATAGAAGAATCGACGGCAGTAATACTCCAGCGCGTGGGGACAAAACGTCTATATTTGTTTATACCAAATGCACCCACGCTAAAGGCTTTTTGAATCTTAGATATCTCTACACCGCCTTTGTATAAATCTAAAACGGCATTTCTCGCCTTTAGGTCTGTATCGTAAAATGCTTTCTCGATATGTTGCTCGTATTTTGGGTTGCTGATATCAAAAAATTTCAATGGTGCAGATGGACCATGTGGTTGCACTTCATCGTAGAATGCTATTTTTCCGTATGGTTTTTTTTCAAATATTGCCTCAGCAAAAACACTGTTTTTTGACAAGGCAAGCTCTCTAGTGAAATTTACGATCTTGCTCGAATTTTCAACATCGTTTACATCTACGGTGTATTTTCCCCTTATTAGCATCGATCGGAAATCGACAATATCGTCGATGCTTTTGTCTAGCCACAACTCGGGCGTATCGATAAGGGAAGTATCACCCATAACTGGAGGAATCATCGGTCCAATTGAAACCTTTGGATAGCCAAATCTACCGATAAAGACACTGGGTGGCGAGGAACCGGCTAATTTTACATCATCAATTAAAGGCGTTACTTTATCGCGCGAATGAAATTTTACAAGAACAGGGCATCTTGATTTACCACACAAAAACTTCGTGCCTCTGCATAGTCCGCATAAATTTGTAGAACTTTGTTTTTTAATTGGTAAAAGTTTCTTTTGTTTCTTTGAATGTATTGCAGCGTCTAGCATCATGCTATCATTAATCCTTTTGTTTAAAATATCTTCCCCGAGATTACTGAAAGTATATCATGGCTTTGTCTCAAAAGTATTCCTCCTCGACAATCTTTTTAGCCAAAATCATCAGATTATACACGATGATTTTCAACGCAACTTCAGTGTGTTGAATACGTCTTTTTATAGAGGTTACATAACCTCCA
>Ga0315279_10003812_pt1 | contig 20689 bp, 20 predicted proteins | sample YL17G06_20_MG_FD_203694 | JGI IMG/M metagenome (GOLD analysis project Ga0315279, IMG submission 203694) | Sediment microbial communities from Yellowstone Lake, YNP, Wyoming, USA - YL17G06_20 | ecosystem: Environmental > Aquatic > Freshwater > Lake > Sediment | place: USA: Wyoming | collected... | reverse complement strand
TCAAATAAGGAATTTTGGCCAAAGTCTACGGATGAGTTGAAGTCGATCCCAACCATTTTTTCTCACAACCTATTGAATCTATTTGCCTTACAGCGATTTTCTAAAACCTTAACGGGACAGTAGTGATACCAAGATAAAGTTCATTATTGTTTGTTTTGTCGTTCATTTTATTTCTCCTTTAAAATTTATAGTTATTGATTCTCATCGTAACGATAGACTGAAACTTTGGCCTGTCGCAGTGCCTTACCGCGATATATCAGGCCGGGTACTAATGTTTCTTTGACCTTTTTATGTTTACTATTGTCATTAGTTACTACAGCTTGCATGATTTCATGCTTGTTAGGATCAAAGTCACCGAGTTCATCAGGCTCTATGCTTTCAATATCAAGATATTGACGTTTGGCTTGAGCGACTTGAACTGCTTGTGCTATTGAACTTAGGATAGGCTTAAACAAAGGACACTGAATTTGAGCTTCTGACAGGTTAGTAGTCTGATCATGGATTTGCTCAATCAGACGTGTTAAGGAATCTACTGTCTCTATTGCCGGATGTAATGCGTTTTTTTCGAACTGATTATTAGCAAATGCAGAGGTTTGCTTTTGGCAATCTGCCACTATCTGCAAGTACCTTTCAAAGTTATCTGACTGCTTTTGCTGTTCTTGAAGTAAATGTAAAAAACGATCATTAAATTGCTCAAATTTGTCTTTGATTAATGCACATATCTTGTGAACATTATCAAGCTCAATAGAAGCAGAAAGTTCCTCAAGAAGACTGTCAAAAGAGTCGTCTTGGCTTTCGGTGTTGTTGTTTTCAGGGACTTTGCGTTCGTTTTCATCTGATTCAGGTTTGTTTGTGTTTAACATAATAATCTCCATTTAACCTTTTTTTACGGCTTACTCTCACTTACTCTGATTTTTTCCTTCTCAATAACTTCCAAATAACGACAAAACAAAAAGCCAAGAATAAAATGGTTACAACATACCTGGCTTCGGCAGAGCATCTTCGCAATGGCTCGAGAGTGAAAAGTCCATCCGGGTTCAAATCTATATCAGATAGTAATTCAATAATCACTCTGCTGCGCGACAACAGGAATATCACTAAAAATGCCATTCCGATTTTTTTGAAGCTTATATTGTTCATTATGTACCTTGAAGTTTTGCCTGTTTCCTCTGACGAATCAAAGTACTGAATATCATGCAGCGGATAGTCGCTAAAAAATCGTGGTCAAAACCGGCATTGCGGATATTCGTCCATACTCCTTGCTTTATGTTATAATCAGAGCATAAGAATATAATCTGGCTGAATCCCTTACTCTGAAGTTTTGCGGCATTGGCGCTTATGTTAGTTTTACAGTAATTCGTAATCTCCCATGCCCAGCGTTGTCCGTTCTTTGCAACTGATACTGCATCGATTGTTGAGTTCGCGTCACCAACTGAAACCTCTCTTTCTACGTATTTTATAAGAGGATTAGCCTCAATCAGTTTCGCGGCCAGAAGCACAAGGAAAGAATGGATCTCCCAGGTGTTGCGTTTATAAGGGGACTCCATCCCAAACAGTAGAAAGAGTTTTTCTGTAGGTGCTATAAAAAGACTTTTACCCAAGAAAACTTCTTTGATTAACTGTTTGTTGATCAGTTCCTGTTTGGCTGTTTCCTGTTGTCGAGCCGATAAATTTGTCAACTTCATTCGTTCTGTAAACTGATAGTCGATTCTCAAGGTGCAGTCTAAACCAAGTACCCTGGCCTCGGGTGACAGACCTAAGAGATCTGAATTTTCAGTAGCTGTTGAATTTTGGCAGGCTTCTTTATGTTCGGAATTATCCGAAGGTTTAACATTCTCCGAAGTATTACCTTGATACATACTCTCCCATGGCTCAATGTGGAGGGCTTTTTCGATATAGCTGTTTTTAGCCATTTTCTCTGCCCTCCACATCAGGTACATCAACCGTAAATCCATGTACAACTTTATTCCAGGCAGAACCTGCACATAAACCTATGGTTTCCTGTTTGTGTAGTTGTGTAATAGCAATCCTCTGCTCTTCGTTGAGTCCCATCATTTGGGCAATCATCTTCGTGTCTTCAGCATAGTGCAAAGCGCCGACACAGACGACCGTATGTGACAGAGCGAGGATACCCTTATCAAGCAGATGAGGAATTTGGCTGACTGCAATGATGCCATTTCCGCTTGACCTGAGAACCGAGTATATATGGGTTAAACTTGAAACAGCAGAAGAGGCCTCAAAACCAGTGCGGACAGAAATGAATCTTGTGGCATCGTCAAGAACCAACACTCTTTTAAGTTTATCGTTGGAAGGCAGAAAACGTTCTGATTCATAGAGGTAGTACAGGAGATAAAAGGCTAGAAATCTGGCGCTAAACTCATCAGTAATTGACCTGCAGCCTAAGATTATGTTGTGATTGAACAGGGTAGAAAGGTCGATCCCCTTTCGACATTTAAACACATTACCGCTTCCGGTAAGTATGCGGTTTAGTCCGGTTGAGACAGCATCTTTGTAGCCAGCTCTGCGACCGCTTGAAACACCACTTAAGTTCGGAATTACATCATAAAGGTCATGCAGGCAAGCTTGAGTTTGTTTACCTGTATTTTTGATATACCTATCGCGCAATTCCAGGCTGATAGTGCAAAGATCCTGAATCAGTTCAACGCCGTAAATAACCCCGATGACTTCACCAAGTTGAGGACTCAAAGACCGCAGCCATTTTGTGTAATCCAATCCAGGTGGAGGTGAAAGGTCAATGCTTATACCATCGATGTCAATATACTCGGCATTCAGGTAATCAGCCCAGTTCTTAAGACCCATTTTGGGATCTAAGATGAAAAATGGTATTGGAGGATCAGCACTGCTAAGCTGCTTGCATATCCAGATTAATAAACGTGTTTTTCCGCCTCCCTGAGGCCCGGTTAAAAGCATGCCGCGTGTGAGGGCATCTATTGGGATCATCCAGGGTATCCCATCAACTTGATTAAACATATGTAGATTACCCTGTGATAACAGTTGACGTGGAGCCAGAGGCCTGAAGAAATCATCAGTCCTCATACCCATAATCCGGTCAGACTCAAGGATCATCCTGAGCTTATCACGAGCCCACTGGTTGTTGTTATTGTTGCTGAATGCTGCAATTTGCATTAGCCACTGGACTTCTCCAGCATATAGCAAGTTTCTTTGGCGAAGCTCATGCTCCAGTTTCAATAGTTCCTCATCAGGCTCAAGCGAGTTAAATTGCCTGGTTTTATTCCTGAATAGAAAATCTGATTTAGATGGATCCTTATTTTGATACATTTCATTCCCTTTCAATAAATAAGTGGTATCGCTATATTCAGCTCTGGTATCATTAAAGATGAGAGGTAAAGGCAACCCCTTAGCTGATACTGAGCACAACACTGCTAACAGCAATAGCAATGCAAATAAAATGTAACGAGGTAACTTAATCATCATTTTGTTCCTCACGGTTTTCTTGTGGTATTTCCTGGCTATTTTGTCCGAATAACAATGCGATCGAACTTAGAATCGTTTTTGTGGTGTTTTGTCTACTTTGCTCCTCAGCATCTTCAGGACTGAGGTATGTTGTGGTTCCATCAGGGTTGGACACGGCAGTGTAATGTTTGGGACAGCACAATTGGCCTGAATTGGTTATCTTGCCACAATCTGAACAAACCAGTGCTAGTCTCTCAGCATCGAAGACTGTGATTTTGCCTTTCTGTAAAAGCTCCTGCACTTCCAAGTCACAGTAAAAACATTTGCCAGCAATGCCTCTTATGTGGCGGTCTTCCTGGTCCAATGCCTGAAACTGAGCGACAATGTGATTACATCCGAGGAGGATGGATAATTTATTGTGGGCTCTAATAAGCTGGCCATCAGGCCCTTTTAAGACACCCTCTTCAGAACCAATTTTGATTGGACCACCGAGAATAGATTCTGTTTCTATGTATGTTTCGAGCGGCTCGGTACCTATAGGTATATTTATGTTGCCGACACTATCGATTGGGTTGGGCTGGACATTGGGCTGGGCCGCGTTTTGAGGTGAGCGTTTCAAAAGCCATTCCCAGAATTTGGAACTGAAATTTTTCATAGCCAGCGACTCTGGAAAATCAGCGTGTGTAAAAATTGTCCAATCCTGACGGCTAAAAAGATGATTGTGTAGGCACCAAGCGATGCCATCGCCAGCCCCATCAACAAAATCAAAAGATAAATAACAGCTCTTAGCATCGCCTCAATTCCTGCAAACATATTTTTTAACATATCAGTAATTCCTACCTTAAAGATTAATTCTCCAACCTTCTTTATGTTGGTCTGAACTCCTTTCACGAGTTCAGCGCTACGACGAATATACTTATGTAGTGCCAATGCGATCTTTTCCATCTCACACACCTGACAAACCAGCACTACCGAATTTGCGACGGTTGAATAATGTTGTTATAAAGTCTTTAAAGTGACTTAAAGGCTTGAATACGAAACTGGTAACAAAATTTGGTATCCACGAACCTAATGTTGGTACATACTCAGGTAAGCATTTATTTTGTGTTGAAGGGACAGATATCGATGGTTTGATATTCACAGCTGCTTTGGAGGCCTCACCTTTTACACTGAGTGCATTTAATATTTCAGTGGCTTTTTTGGCACGGTCAGGCCAAAACCTGCTTGTTGAGGATTTTTCCAGGTTTTTTAAGATGGTTTTTTGCAGCCATTTAGGACAAGGGACTTCGATTTGCGTTTTGACGGGACGAGTTTTCTTTTTTTCAATTTGTCTCATCTGTTTTCCTCACAAACAATTGGTCACACTTTAAGCATCGATCGCGAAAGTCATTAATTGCTACCCGTACATGAACAGGTTCAGGCTTACAGGAACAAACCCACAGCTTTAGGTTGAATTGCTTGGTTTGAAAACATTTAACGGTTCTGGCTTCTCGAGTTCAGGAACCTCAATACCATACTTTTCTAACAAATCCCAAAAAGGAGATGGGGCAGGGATAAATGAGGTGTGTCCCCATTGATCTACAATTAATCCGAGAACTTCAGCTCTGCTCCTGAATTTTTTATTAGTGTAGTTTGACTTACCAGGCTTACCTATTTGTTACTGTTCGGCATGTAATAACTCATGTAATAATGTTCCCAAAACTTGCCAGTATTCTTTTAAGTTGATGCAATTCGTGTTGATGGCGATTTCATTTCGCAATCCAAAGCCATTACGCCCAGGGCGGATAATGAACATTCTTTGCCTCCTGATACATTGGGCCGCTCTTGTCGACGTAGTCCTTGGCATCTGTCACCTCTGGGCGTAATCTGCCTTCGCAGAATAGGGCGAGCTTAAATAGGTGCTCGGCTTCTGCATAATCGCCTCGTGCTTCGGCCTCGCACGCTCTGTCCAGATAGCTGCCTAACTTTTCTTTTAGACTTGTGGTGTTCTTTTTTTCATCCACAAACTAAGCTCCTAAACTCGCTCAGCGCGGTTGACCTGCCATCAAGCCAAACTTGCGCGCTGATTATCGTTTGACGTTCTGACTTGACCTTTTTAGCGGCAGCCTCCAAAATAAAGATACCCGCTGCATTGTCCGATGCTGCTGGCCTTTTTTACTTATCTATACACCCCATAAGGAGCTTGTAACGTCAGTTTCGACTACTATATTTGCTCGCGCAGCTCACCTACACTCGAGAACTCGCACTCATCGCATGACATTCTCCGCCACGACGGTCTGCTTCGCCCCTGCCGCATAAACCAGTTAAAAAGTACTCCACCTTCGGCCTCGTATCGGCGACGAGCTTCAACTGTGTGAAGCCTGGCCAGTGATGTTAGAGTGTTAACCAGGTCATACCAGGTGCTGCCGGCGCCTATATCATTTAACTCCATCCTTGTGGCATCTCCCTCCAACCTTCGTGCCAGGTAATCGATAACCAATGCGTGTTCCGCGCCTATCTCTTTTTGTGCCGCCCACCTCACTGCCGGCTCCAAAAGAGGGGGCTGTATTTGGTTGTCAAGCGTGTATATTAGTCCCTGCAGAGATACCAAAACTGGCTCGCTGCTGTTGTATGCTCTCTTGAAAAGAGGGGCTTTGTCGAATCCAAGGGCACCATTAGTGCATATTTCACGAACCACCCATTGCCATACCTCAGTCGGCCGCCAGCCGTTTTCACTGGTTATTAGCTCCCAGCCAAAGCTAAATCTGTCATCCGGCAGGAGTTCCTTGGAGTTGTTCGTAGCAGCAGTGATACGAAGGCAATCTGTTCCAAGCGTGGCTTCTCTTATAGGCCGGTCAATGGACAAGTGGTCAATGATCATATTATATGGTATTGGATGCTGCCCTGCCGGTATTATGCCTGTTGCCGACCCGTTTGTTGATTGAATGATTATTGATATATTTTGCTCGTGGGCAAGTCGTCCAACTATCGTCACGAGAAGGTCTACCGGGCATCGCTTCACGGCGAACTCGGGGGGGACGCCCTCCGTGTTAAGCAGGCCATATAATGCAGGCTCTGTTAAATGACCCTCGAAGCCACCGGCACGCAATATACCGTTTTCGCTCAGTGAGATTTTGTGAATCGGGACCTCGTGGATACTTCTATTCCGGCTGGCAATGGCATCACGAAGCTCTTCCAGTTTGCTAAACGATTGTTCTGGAATGCTAATTAACGGAATCATGACTGTTCTCCTTATTTTGTGCGCTCTGATTTTACCGGCTCTCATTAACAGCGTTCATTGTGGCATTCAGAAAGCCCTCCAACTTGCTCCGAAGCCTCTTAACCTCTCTGCAAAGCCCGTCCAACTGGCCGGAGTTTGATTTGGCCAGGTCTGGAACCTCGGCGATGCAAGCATCGAGCCTGCTATCCATAAGCGAAATATCCCCGAGCAACTTCTGACAGCTCGATTTGGGTTCCTGCTGTTGCTCTGCCGGTTCTGCTTTGGCCTTGATCATGTCCGACAGTCTCTGCTTGGTCTTCTCCAACGCCCACTCATCCTTAACTGCCTTGACAATCAGGTTCTCCAGTTCCTTTTTACTTAGCATCTGAGCGACTTCTCGCATTCGCTGCGCTCCGTTACTGTTACCCAAGATCACTATTTCTGGTGTGAGGTATAGCTTCGCCATCACCGCAGTCATTGATTTTGCTTTCACGAGGTAAACCCGAAGCTTATCCGGCAGCAGTTCAAATAGACCGTCTTTGAAAAGGTTAGCAAGCTCCTTCAGTTCATTCGAGGAAAGTCCATGTGTAATTGTTTTATTTTGCAACTCGCGAACCTCCATTTCACGATTGTGCCGGCTGGTCTCCCAAAGTTTGGCAAGAGCCAGGGCGTGGCTGAATTTAAAAGGGCTTTCCGAGCGAGTGTCGACCTTTTCGAGCACGTCGTCGGGCAACTTCGTTATGGCTAACCGTTCGGCAACTACGCTCTGCGGCCAACCAATTTCTGCTGCGAGTTCGGCATCGGTCAAATCATGCTGGTCTTTAATCTGCTTTAGAATCCTGGCCTCCTCGACGGGGTGACGACTCTTTCTCACACTATTTTCGATAATAGATAGGAATGCAGCTTTCTGCAAAGAGACGTTTTTTACATAACAAGGTATTGTTTGTCGTCCCAAACACTTGTAGGCTAGGTATCGCCGCGAGCCAAAAATTAATGTGAAGTATCCGTCACCATCATCCGTAACCGTCGGAAATTGTAGCAGGCCGTGCTGTTCAATCGATTCTGCTAATACATTTAAGTCCTCTTCGGCATCGTCCCGTTGGCAAAATTCACTGATTTTTATTTTGTCGAGCGGAATTTCCCTAAGCTCGAGCTTTTCCAGCATCGACTTTTGCGGCGACTCCTCTGCCTCATTGACATAATTTATGCTTATATCCCCATTTCTATTGTCCATATAAACCTCCTGCAAAAATCGGTTGTTTGTGTATTTCCTAAAATCAAAATAATCGGCAGCCGATTATGGTCTGCTGACTATGTCTGTAAAATTGTCTGCAGATTGGCTGTTGCTGGCCCGCCTGCTATTAAGCTACTCTGTCCGACGAGCTGCCAATTCGATGCTGGGCATATCTGCATCTACAAAAGCAACAATTTTTCGTCTTTTTTCGCGCATTTTTCGTTTTCCTTTCGCGCGTTTTCGCTTAGTTCCACACAAATTTTTTCGTATATGAAAATTCTTATGATTGTTTCCCATAGTCCTTCTGTTTTCGTTTCTCTGCCCTGTGTAGCAAGCCCCATACTGTGCTCGGCCATTTGTGCAGCTCTTTAGCGATTCGAGTTATTGTTTTTCCATCACGATGGTAGAGGGCTAAGACCTGCTGCTGCTTTTTTGAAAAGATAGGCCAGCACGCTTCGTACTCGCTGAAAAAATTAATCGGCACAACATTCTTGAAATTTTTAAGCTTACCTCGGTCCGTTTTTCCTTGATCATCCTCTTCCAAATCATCGTAAAAGCCGGCGCCATTCCTGACTTTGTCGAGACTAAGGTTAATTGTGCCTTCGCCGTGGATTTTGCCCCCGTATTCCTTGGGCAATTGTGGCTTCACCAACTCACATGGTTCTGTGCATTTTTCCCTTTTGGGGCAGCCATTGCAGGGTGACGGTGTTGCTGGAGTTGGTTCTTGTGTGCAGAATTCGCGGATGGTGGCAACCCACCTCTCAATAGCCGGCAAGTCCGCCAATAGTCTTTCCTTGAATTCCTCGAAGGAGAACTGGCCAAAGCCTTGTTGTCGCGCACCATCAATCATCTATTACACCTTTTCGAGACAAGCACGTTCTTGATACTGGCCCCTACGAACCTACGGTGTGTAATGTTCGTAATCTCTTTAATGACAAGAGGTTACGGATGTCGTTTGCGGACGGCATATGAAGCGCAAGACATTTTTTTTAGTTGCAGTCGCTGCTTCTGACAGTTAAGCTGGTTACAGAATTTGCGTCGCCTTATGGACAGCACTTACGGATGGCAGTTTGGGGCAATGAAAAAAATTTTTAAGAAATTTCGAAAAGCTACAAACCTACCTCGAGAAAGGACAGTTCGTGATGACATTCACTATTTAGGTTTTGTTGTTGATACCGCCGTAGTGGGGCCGGCAGCATTAACTCACGCCTTGATTAGTCTTGAGCAAGCCCCTAATACCTTGTATGTTGCCACACTTGCCCAGGCTGGCAGGCTATCGTCCTCAGAAGCTGCCCTTGTATCGTACTTCAGAACGATATTTTCCCTCGCAGTCAAAGCTCTGCTCAAGTGCCAGAAAGAAGAAACGCTCGAAGAGAATGCTGTTATTGTGGACAAGACCGTGCCGAAGTATGCAAAAATTGGGGCCGACCTCCGCAATTGGGCTCGTCCCGACAAAGTCAGAAGTGCTTCAGAAGAGTTCCCTAAACTGCGTATGGCCATTCACAATTCTTTTTTCGCTGCTCGTGGTACCAAAAGACCATTAAGTGTCATATGGAAAGGCAAACCAAAACCGGATACCATTTTCTTCTGGACGCCGGACAATCTTCGAAGTGCTGGATTTGCACTGGACCAGAGCAAAATCTTCCAAACAGTTCAAGTTGAACGGTTAATACCTAAAACTGAACTGTCAGTCGAAAGCTTAGCAATGCTGGCTGAATCGCTTATTTCAGCACAGTGTGGCAATGCCTGGCTGGATTTGTATCGCCGAAGCACTATTGATACCGGATATGCACCCTCTCCAAAGTGGCTCAACATAACCAGCTTGCAGGTGGAAAAAACAACAGAGGAATCGCAGATCCCACCCAGAGCATCGGTCGATTTCTATACGCAAGGGCCTCGCCTTAAATTCACAGGGACACCGTTGGAGTTTCCCAAAGTAGTTGAGCAACATAAAAACATACTTCTGACAGGACCTTCAGGATCCGGTAAGACAACCACATTCAGGTTGCTGACCAACTTTTGGATCAGCAAAGACCAGCTTGTCGATAATCAAAACTTTTGCTTCTACATAAGACTCAAAGAGTTAGAGAACTTTTTGCAAAACTGTGTCGACAAGGGAAGAAAGATAGACCTTTCGGAATTGATTGGTCGATTTGTTGCTTCTGTCCTACGCGATAAATGCAGCAAAAAGGACCTTGAAAATTGTGAAACGGTCCGCAGGTTTGCTCGTGAGCGAGCGCGTCAACACAAAACAGGGCATCCAACGGTCAAGGAAATGTTGAATTACATACGACAAGAAGTCGTCAGATGGTTTCGGGAGGACGGCTGCCAGCAGAGTAATGTGATAGTGTTGATAGATGGTATAAACGAATTGCGGCCTCGTTTAAGGACAGCGATAAGACAGGGCATAGATGAGTTGGAGGGAAAAGCGTGCCGAGTTGCAATTGCATGCAGGTCAAATTTTGCTGATGACCTCTTTCCGGACATACAGGGACGATTCACACGTTTTGAATTGCAAGAGCCCGATGATCAGCAGATCATTGAGCATCTCGAATATAATATTCCGGGTCGAGGGAAGCAAATCTTCGAATCACAGATAAAGATTGATAGAAGAATTCTGTCGATGGCCAAGAATCCCTTTTATCTATCACTGATAATAGCAAGGATAAAGAAAGACCCAAATGGCAAAATCCCTACAACAAGAGCGGAGCTTATCGAAAGCTTTACTATCGATTCTATCAAAAGAAAGCATGGCGAAGATATCCGTGGCCCCGAGCATCTGAAAGACGATATGATATATGTTGTTTTACCGAGACTGGCTAGATGGTCTTTGCAAATGCTTACACTGCCAGATGATGTATGGCCTGTACCTTTCAGGGATTCGAAGGAGTTCAGGGATATCCTGAATCCTACCGATGCTTTAGACACTCTTAAAATGGCAGAAAGTTACGGCCTTCTGAAGTCCTCCGGACTACTGGAAGAATCTATAGAACATTGCGGTTATCCAACTTTTTCACACGACAATTTCAGGGATTTCTTCGCAGCACTATATCTAAGGAGCCTGAGCAAGTCTGAATTAATCAAGCAACTGCCAAATATCCTGGAATATTTTGTATGGGATGAACCGCTTCTTTTGTTCCTCGAGCTCTGTCAAAGCAAGACCATGTGCCGAAAAGTCGTTGAATTTGCCCTTTCGAAAGACCCTGTCCTCGCAGGAATGTGCGCGAGACATGCCAATGCAATGGAAGGAGACCTTTGTATACAAATAGCCAACGCAGTTTCTAAGTTGCCTACTACTTTTGACCGTAGTCTATTTATTTGTAAAATAGTTCCCCAAGACAATATTCAGCTCAAGAGATTATCTGCAACTTATGCCTTAGAGCAATTATCAGTCCAGGAACTTGCGGTTATTGCACAAGATAAATCATTGTCCCCATCGCTGAGACGGAATGCGTGGATATCTATTCCCGCAAGTGTTGGGCAGGATGACTTTGGTTTTCTGAAAGACTCATGGGCTATTCTGCCTAAAAAACCAACTTTAGAGGTAAATACGGTTTTAGTCGGAATTACAAAAATACCAACTTACGAAGCTTTTGTATTCTTTACAAAAGCTTATAAAGAAATTCATACTTTACCAGGTTTTAGTACTACTGATGCCATGTTCGGTTTTCCTATACTCGCATTAATAGCCTACTCACCGACCTTATCGCAAGCATTAACAGCCTTTTCTGCCGAAGAATCACCAGAGGAACTAAGTGTGTTAATCTCATTGGTTCAAAAGGTAACCAAAAAAGAACTACCACTTTTGAAAAAGCTTATTTTCCACAAAGACCTCTTCGTTGCGACTGATGCATCCAAATTACTGGTTAAAGTATTGGGGGACAAAGCCATTCCCACGCTGCTTAAGCGATTAAAAAGTCTTGGGCACCAGATAGATAGTTGTGAAGGTGATGCTGATATTCCTGCGAAATTTCATCTCTACGAAATAAGGAATAAATTGCTTAGTTTAATAGTTCAACTGGCACCAGATATTGCTAGTAGTATCCTCGTAGATAAATTAAAAAATGTCAAAAACATTTCATACTTTACTGACTTGCAGACAGAAAGTGACGACCGTTACTTGTTTTTGCGTTTGTTAGCTGATGCTCGCACGATTGTAGCACTGGAGTACCTTGTGAGTTATGCCTGCAATGGTTTTAATTGTAAACTTGCTGATTTTTGTGCTGATTTACTGGAAGTGTGGCCAGATAGGGTGGCTGTTTTGGGAAAACTCAGAGATTACACTCGAAACGGATACCCCCCGGACGTGAAACGAGCAAAGCTGTTAAGCGTATGGTTAGGAGCCGATGACTTCTGCTCAGAAGCTATTTCGATTTTTGAAGATCTGTTTTCCCACACAGTTTTAGGACATGAATTTCCTGCGCCAACAGAGGGCCTTGCTCTCCAGTTCTACAAAAAGGATCCGAAACCTTGGCAAGAACATTGTTTTGAAGAGGCCTTATCAATGCAACCCTTAGCTGTTCGAGCGATGAGAGAAATACCACGCTCTGAAACACTGGATCAAGTTTTGCAAATTATGGAATGGCAGTGTTCAACTCTCAACAAAAAGGCAATAAAGATCGGCCTTGTGTCAAGACATACTTCATTTAGCTTGCTTGTTGAATGTTTATTGGTATTGTCTCATTTTGCTTCCATTAAATTCTGCATGCATATTATAGAACGTTTTATAAGCTCTCAGTGTCTGATAAATCTATCTGAACTTATAACTTTAGGAAATGTGCCATTCCAAAACAGCCAGTATTTCCCAAAGGTCACATCCTCTATTCTCATCTTTTGTGAAAATGTTCCAGAAAAATACGTGCCTTTATTGTTTTCTGTATTCAGCAAGCTGCATCAAGAATGTATTAATAGAATTTCATCAGACGAGTCTATAGACCTGGAACCAATTTCAAATATCTTGCTGTCCCTGTGTCGGCGTGCAGATGATGAACTTGTAGTTGATTTGTTGTGCTCATTAAAAAATCTCTTATGCCAGAACAAGAAAAGAAATTGTCGGAGTAATATACTGTCTCTTATGGAAGCCATTAAATTTATTAGGGGGCGACGATTCCTCGGCTTATTTTAAATATGGGATATTAGTTCCTTTGGGAATTAGAGAATTTGGTTACAGATTGAATTAACTTTCAAGACTCATAGGGATTTTGTTCAAATAAATGGTGTTGAAAATTCAGGAAGCCAGAGGCTAACCTGATTTTCTTTTTATAATCTGGTAGTGTGTAGAATTATCAAGCGGGGTGATCAGTAGAATCAGCAGTGGGTGAGGAGCAGACTTTTTTTGCAACATGTTTTCCTTTATATTCCTTAAGGGCCTGCTGGATGATTTTGGATTTTTCTTTTTTTACAAAATCAAACAGTTCCTGGTTTAAGTATATTTGTATTGTTGGCATTTTTTGTATTCATAAGGTTATTGGGCTTTATAAATATATCTATCTCTGGATATATATACTGCGTTACCACAATGTTTATATAGGTGTATATCTATATATACCCATACATACAGGGGTTAAAATAAATGAAAGAAATTATAACTATTAAAGGCAAGCCAGTTATTGAGATTTATGAAAGTTTCGATGGTAGTTATTGGTTTATAACTGAAAAGCTCTATAAGCAGGATAGTGTGATTAATGGCAAGGTTTACAAGTATGATCAGATTTTATTTGGTTATGTCAGATTATCAGCTTGCCCTGAGTTTGCAGAGTGGGGAAATGTTTCAGAAACAGAATTAAAACTGCTTGGCAACTGGGTCTGGAAAGTACCAAAGATGAACTGGCATTTATGCCCTGAGATTGAAGTAAAAGAGAGTTGTGAAAAGAAAAATACAATTAATTTATATAATGCTGAAAAAAGCTGTAAGGGGGAGAATGTTTAAAATGGCATGGAGGCCGACGCGTTATTTAATTGAAGGAGAACTTAATAATACAGTTTTGGGTAAAATTACTGGCTGGATGAGGTTTGCAGGGATAAAGGAAAAAATCATATTTGATTTAAAAGGTGATTTTCACAGGGATATCAGGGGCACTAAGATTTATTTTACAGGTGATGCAGATGAAAATGAACCAGGAGCAAAAGAATACATGGATGGTTTTTCAACAAAGCAAAGAGGAGATGCTGGTGATATCACAGCAGGGCTGGCTCCTTATGATTATGTGCGTGGCCGTTGTTATATTGAATGGTACAGCAATGAAAACGGAAGGATTGTTATAGAGCTTGAGCAGGATCAGCTCCAGATAATAGGCACACCTATTCCAGCAGATCAGTGTGAGCCTATTTCCAGACAAGAGCAGGAACAAAATATGGCTGGATTTATGGGGCAGGTTGCCGAAGATTTTGGATTAAATCTTGAAGGGGGGATCAATAAAAAATGAATTACAAAAAACAACCATTGGATAAGGAAATAATAGACAGGCTCTTGTCTCATGGGATATGGCTCAGTGAAAATGCCCCGCCAGTAACTAAAGAGAAAGCTTTAATACTTATTGGCCAGGCTATGCTGGATGATTTCATAAAAGAATTCGTAGGGCTGTGGAAGAATGAACTTTTTCCCCATTGCAGGATAAGGGACTATAAAGCCACTGATGAAGATTGGCGAAATTGGCTTGGAGATGACTACTCAAATTCTAAGTATTGTAAGGAGGTGGACAAGAAGATGGATGCAAAGATTAAAAATAAACTTGATGCTTATTTAGAACTTCTTGAAGAGATATCAGAAAAGACAGATGATGAACAAACAGCGGTTGCATTATTGCAGGAAATTTCTAAGGATAGAAGGATGGAAAGGATCAAGGAAGAACAAGGTTCTAAGAATGGAGATCAGCCTGCTACAGATAAACAGAAAAAGTTTATGACCAAATTGGGAATAGAATTTACTGATAACATAACTAAGAAGCAGGCCTCATTTTTGATAGATGCGGAGCTTGGAAAGATAAATTCAGATTAATTGTTTTAGTTTTAAAGACAGGGGCAGTTGATGCCTCTTTTTTTTGCTAAAGGGCAAGATCACAAATATAGCTGGGCTTATGGTGATGAATCCTAGAGCCTATGTTTGACGAATAAGGAAGGTTTATAAAGATAGGGATACTTGTTATTGAAGAAAATAGATGAAGATTTATATAGTTGTTGAAGAAGCAGGAACTAAGTTTATGGCCACAGGGCTCGGGATGGGTATTGGACGACCAAAAAGCACAAAAGGTGCTTCTTTTTTGTAGCTTGGACGAAGCAACGCTTTTGAGCTTTTTGGCAGGAAGTTACTGCTCAGCCCTTAATAGCGTCAAAGGCACCGTGTCGTCAATGTGTGGCCTTTCACGCTATTCACCTGCACTTTGTTCAGGTGTCAGGGCTTCGCTGGTTGACGCCATTAGTATAGCGACCGAAAGGCATAAAAGGCGCTTCGCTACCGCTCAGCTAACCATTTAAGCCTATCGGTCGAGGGTGGCGATGCGCTGTATCGGCGAAAGGCGTAAAAGTCGCTTCGCTAACCGCTCAGCTAAACATTTAGGCCTTTCGCCTTTGGTGCAAGCGCTATGTGGCTATAAAGGCTTTGCAGAAGCCAACACAGTCAGATAAAGTGTTTTCAGTCGTTCATAGGGCGCAGCTTGCCTGATGGAAGTTCAGGGCCAGTACAGAAAGGGATGAGCATGAACAGAATAAGAATTTGGATCGCAGTTGGGGCTGTAATAGCCATCACGGTGATGTGGGGCTTTGGCAGAGACGGTGCGGAAGAGGCCAGGGCAGCAGCGGAGTCAGTTGGCTCACATCCCGCAGTCCTTGATAATCCATTTGTACGGGTGGTCAATGCCAAGAGGCACGGTGCTGTTGGTGATGGGATTACTGACGATGCAAAGGCCTTGCAGGTTGCGCTGGATGCTGCTGTTGCTAAGGGGCCTGTGTGTTATCTGCCGGCGGGGCATTATCGGCTGGATGGTTCTGTGGTTGTGCCGCCTGGTGTGACTTTATGCGGAGCTTCTGGCGGAACGCCTCATTCAGAGCATCCGATTGGGACAGTTCTGTTGGCCTATGGCGGCAAGGGCAAGGCTGATGGCGAGCCTCTTGTGACCTTGAAGCCCAATGCCGTGATTCGCAATCTCGTTATTCATTATCCCGAGCAGACCCTGCCTGATGTTGTTCCATATCCCTGGACAATTCGCGGTGATGGCGAGATGTGTCAGGTTCTGGATATTACAATTACCAACCCATATCAGGCCCTTGATTTTGGCACAAAGTGGAATGAGCTGCATATCATCAGGAACGTGTTTGCCTGCCCATTGAAGATAGGCGTGTTCATTGACCAGTGCACTGATATCGGCAGGGTCGAGAATGTGCATTTCAACCCGAACTTCTGGACCAGGATGGCGCTTTCTCCAAAATATCCGGGCGGCGATATTAAGGCGTATCTGGAGAAGAACCTGATTGGCTTTAAAATCGGCAAGACTGACTGGGAATATATCAGCAATTGCTTTGTGATTTTTCCGAAGATAGGCTTTCATTTTGGTGATTTTGGCCATGGTTCAGGCAATGCTATTATTACGCAATCGGGGTCTGACATCTGCCCTGTGGCTGTTCGCGTTGATAAGACCCAGGGGCATGCTGGTGTTCAGTTTGTCAATGGCCAGTTCATGGGCACGATTGAGGTTGGCAAGGACAATAGAGGGCCTGTGAAACTGACGAGCTGTGGATTTTGGTCTGTGCCTGAGACCAATGAGCAGGTTGTAAAGCAGGGGCCGAGCACTTTGATCCTGAGTGCGTGTCATTTTGCTAGCTGGGATTCCAAGAATGAAGGTAGGCCGTGTATTCGTGCTGATGGCGGCAGGCTTGTGATCAGTGGCTGTGAGTTCATGGAGGGCAAGAGGCAGATTGTGTTGGAGAAAGGCTTGGCTGCGGCCACGATTACAGGCTGTCTGCTGCGGGGCAAGGATGCTGTTGAAGATTCGTCAGGGGCTGATGTGCAGATTGGCTTGAATACGATGCATTGATGGGGATTTATGATGGGAACAGCAGATGTTCAGGTTGTTCAGTTGAAGGTTACATTGCAGGAGGTCGAGCCTGCTGTATGGCGGAGGATCCAGGTCAGAAGGCAGGTAAGGCTGGATAGGCTGCATTTGATTATTCAGGCTGTGATGGAATGGACGAATTCTCATCTGCATGAGTTCCTGACCAAGGGTCAGAGGTACAGGGCTTTGGAGCAGATGGACGAGGATATTGATGAGCCTGGCATGAATGATGAGCAGGAGTTTCGACTGGCGAAGCTCGTGTATGAGGGTGATGTCTTCGAATATGAGTATGACTTCGGCGACTGCTGGGAGCATGAGATTGAGGTGGAGAAGATTTTAGAGCCTGAGGCTGGGATCAAGTATCCGATGTGTCTTGCGGGTGAGAGGGCATGTCCTCCTGAGAATTGCGGTGGGCCCTGGGGATATGAGGAGTTGCTGAAGGTTCTTGATGACCCTGGTCATGAGGATTATGAGGATTGTCGTCGATGGGCTGGTGAGGATTTTGATCCGGAGAGGTTTGATTTGGAGAAGGTCAATGGTTCTTTTAAGAAGTCTACCAGGTAGGGCTGCTGGTTGTGGGGTAGGTTAGTGTTTCCCTCAGTACTTTAGATTTTGAAGATCTGCCGGCTTTGTTCTTAGGGAGAAATTTTAGCAGGCCGTGTTGATGATCTCGTTATTTGAAGACGTGATAGCTGGCTTTTGGGTTTTCTTTATGAAGGGTCCTGAATGCTATTTGGATGCTGTTTTGCGTTGTTGATGTTTGCCTGAATTGGACGTTGGGCCCGTATTAAGCTTGTTTGATTAACTGTGCTGGGGGCTTTTTAAGAAATGCTGCTGCCTTCTTGCTGGTTTGTATTGGGCCCTGGGCTATGGATATTGAGGCTGGGCTTGCTGGGTATTCTACCGGTCGTTTTTGCCTGAGTTTGGGCTTTGATTGATTTTATTTTCTGTCGAGAGGTTGTAGAGCAGGTTATGAGGGGCAGAGAGAGTTGCTTATTAGGAGTTTTGTCGATTGAGTTGCTGGTTAGGCCCTGGTCTTTATTGCTGGCCCTGAGGTTGTTTCTGGTTATGGCTGTGGGTGGTTTTTTAAGGTTGTGAGGTTATGTGACTGTGATTTGAGATGTTTGAGTGCGTGCGTGTTGTGGGGCTTGCGAGATGTTTTTGATATTGGATGATGAGTTTCAGGTTTAATGTTGAGTTCTTATGGGTTTTGATTGATGTTGTGAGTTGATTTGGCAGGTTATTGTTATGAAGGACTGGTGGTTTTTGTGTGAGTTTTGAGTGTTTTGCGGTTGTTGGGATGATGGTTGAAGAGGTTTGTGTGAGTGTGAAAGATTGGTGAGTGTGTTAGAGTAGAGTGATGAGGAGATGGGCTGCATCGGCCGCCTATATTATTTAGCCGCTATCGCGGCTATTTTTAATTTTGTGCGGCCGATGGTGTGACTGTGCTTGGAGTTGCTGTTTGCTTTTTGCGATCCTGTTGTGACTGGTTGGATTGCTGTTATGGATGATGGTAGTTTGTGAAGATGTGGCTGTTGTGGTGGTTGCCATTTGTTGTTGGTTTTGAGGTGCTTTGGCTGGTTCAGTGGTATTGGTTGTAGTAATAGTTGATGTTGTCGTGGCTATTGTAGCCCCGGCTCCCTGCGGGTCGCCGGGGATGCTGATGCGGCTGTCGATGTGATGATTTTGCATGGTTCTTGGTTTGTATTATGAGTGAGATGGAGATTTCGTTCTATTGGGCGAAAAGTTGTATGTTTAGGGATATGAGATCCGTGTTTTGTGTGGAATGGTGGGGAAAGCCCCTGGAAACGGAACCATATCTCAAGCTATAACTTCAGTATTCAAAAGAAGTTGTCTTTGTTAAATTACCGATGTTAACAATTCTGGAGCGGAATCTCAGCAATCATGCTCTTTTGAAGGATTTTAACCGGATTTGTTGATCGATTGATGAACCTCTCCCCATTGTCTAGACCAAAGTCAGGAATTTCTTAGGTGGATCCATCGCCAAGGTACACGCGGCGGGAGCGAAGCGAGCGATCCGCCGCGTCTCGCATCCACGCTGTAGACCTCCGCCGGGGTGCAGTACCCCAAAGCCTGATGCGGTCGCTCGCAATTGTAAAAAGCGAAGTACCGCCCCAGACCCCACGTCGCATCCGGCGCCGTCTGATAGTCATGCAGATACATCTGTTCAACCTTCACACTTCGCCACAGCCGTTCCACAAAAATATTGTCAAACACACGTTCCTAGCCGTCCAGGCTGATCAGTAACCCGGCTTCTGTCAACGCATCGATCCAGTCCCCGCAGGTGAACTGGCTGCCCTGATCCGTATTGAAGATTTCGGCTCGGGCCAACTCTAACGCACGCTTCAAGGCCGTCACGCAGAAGTCCGCCTCCAGCGTGATCGAAACCTCCCAGGCCACCACGTACCGGCTAAACCAGTCCAGGATCGCCATCAAATACAGCTACCCCAGAACCATCCGGATGTACGTGATGTCTTGCCGCCCACACCTGGTTCGGCCGCGTGATCTGCAGCCCCTTGAGAAGATACGGATAGACCCTGTGTCCAGGGCATGCTTGAGTCAAACCCCCCTTTCGCCGCGGATAAATCGCCTCCAGACCCATCTGTCGCAGCAACCGACGAACACGCTTGGCATTGACCCAATGGCCTTCACGATGCAGCCATTCGGTCATGCGAGGCACACCATAGAACGGCGTCCGTGTATACTGTTCATCCATAAGCCGAATCAACTGTTCGTTGTAACTGGTATCCGCCTGACAGCGGTAGTACAGGCTGCTGCGACCCAGGCCCAGCAACTCACACTGACGTCGTAGCGAAATCGGCTCGTGCATCGGTTCGACCAACGCCCGTTTCTCTTCAAGCGTCAAGGCCAGATTTCTTTTCCAACCAGTCCAGTTCCACCTTCAACTGACCGATCTGCTGGTACAACCGGTCGGTCAGGGCCTGCTGCTGCCGAAAGTCTTCGCGATGCCCCTGCGAGAAAATCCCCGGCAGCCCATTCAACAACTGCCTTTTCCACTTGGTGATCTGGGTGGGATGGACCCCAAACTCACTGGCCAGTTCGGCCATCATCTGGTCCCCCTTGAGCGCCGCCAAGGCCACCTTCGCCTTGAACGACCCGTTGAACTTCCTGCGCTTGTTCTCCATGATTCGTCTCCTGAATGCTTCTTCACTTCAGGCAACAAATCCACCTTAACCACTGGTCCAGTTTTTGGGGAGTATTATATGAGGTACTATTGGGAACGAAAGAATTAAAAACCTTTTTATATTTGTTTTCCGTATGGAACAAGATGGAAGGAATTATGCAAGCAGTATTAGTCAATACTATAAAAGCTGGGGCGAGGAACAAATAGCCAGATTTCTCGACAGAAACCAAATTGAGTATCAATATGAATACCCTTTGGCAATAGTTGATCATGGCAAAATAAGGATGTGGTATCCTGATTTTCGTTTACCAGAACAAGGTATTATTATCGAGTATTTTGGGGTAAATGGAAATTCGAATTATGACGAGCAAGCAAGGCATAAGATACAGGTCTATAAAAAAGAGGGCATAGATGGACTGTTTTTAACAAGGGACTCCCTGAAAGGGGATTGGCCAACGAGGATTATGAGCCAAATCAAAAGTAAAGGGGGTATTTACTTGACTCAAGTACCCCCTACACATTGTGGTGGGCTTTTCTATGGTCTCGGACATGCTTGACAATTGCCTGGTACGGAACGGGATCCACTTGGACGGCCTGCTGCACCATTC
>Ga0315279_10003811_pt1 | contig 20690 bp, 18 predicted proteins | sample YL17G06_20_MG_FD_203694 | JGI IMG/M metagenome (GOLD analysis project Ga0315279, IMG submission 203694) | Sediment microbial communities from Yellowstone Lake, YNP, Wyoming, USA - YL17G06_20 | ecosystem: Environmental > Aquatic > Freshwater > Lake > Sediment | place: USA: Wyoming | collected... | reverse complement strand
GGGAGCCCCACTACCCTTTGCAGCTCTCCAAGGAATTGAGGATGAGCCAGCAGGCAATCATGAAGCACTTGAAGGTGCTGGAGGATTTCAACCTGGTCCGCTCCTTCCCCGAGGAGAGCGATCAAGGGGGCCCGACCCGGAAGAGGTACGTCCCGACCACCAAGTTCACCATCATCGTCGATTTCGGTCCTGGCCTCTTCAGCGCGGAGCTGTTCCGGTTGGCGATGGATGCCGTGGACCTCGGTAAGGAAGAAGAAGAAGAGGGCGAACCGATACAGATCGACCTTGACCATGTGGTGGACAAGATCAACCATCTCAGGGAGACAGTGGCAGGGGTGGACATCGAGCTGGACGACATTCAGCAGCGACGGGCCAAGCTGATCGAGATGAAGGAGCGGGCGTTGGAGGAGGCGGGCAGGCTGGTGGAGAGCCAGATCCATGATTACCAGGTGCGTCGCATCATCTACGAGTACATCCAGAGGCCGGAGCTTTCGCCCGGGAGCATTGCCTCCGACCTCGGACTGAGGGACGACATCGTGATGCAGACGATCAATAGGGTCAAGCAGAGGGGATGAGACAGATGGCAAAGAAGGACGACAAGTGCGATGGCATAGAAGAGAAGTGCGCGAATGAGATGATGAAGCTGATCGTGGACGTCGGCAAGGAGTTCGAGAAGCTGGCGGAACGAATGGACAGGGCGGCCAACAAGGTCTACGAGAAGATGCCCGAAGATGCGAAGAACGCGGGAAAGGACCTCAACAAGATAGCCAACTCGGTGGTCGCCGATGTAAGAGAGGACATCCCGAAGATCAGCAAGGAGCTGAGCCGCCTGGGAAGGAGATTCGAGAAGTACCTGGATGACATAAATGAGGCGATGCAGAAGAAATAAGAAAATTTATATAGAAGCGCTTTCAATACGCATTTGCATATCAAGTTGTTAACTTGAGGTTAATATCTATCCGAGAAGAGGCGAAAACCATGGCGGACGAAAAGAAGGGTGAGAAGGAAGCGAAGAAGGAGAAAGAGATCGTCCCCAGTGTCTACTGGAGGCCTTTCTGGCCGAGGAGAGGCTGGGGTCCAGCGTCCATGATGAGAGAGATGGACCGGATGATGGACGAGTTCAGGGCGGACTTCGACTACTCGATGGTGCCCTCCAGGTTCTCGTCAGCGCTCAGACTCCCGGCCGTGGACATCAGGGACGAGGGGGATAGATACACCGTGGAGGCGGACCTGCCAGGTCTGGGCAAGGAGGACGTCTCGGTCCTGATCGGAGAGGGCGCCCTGGAGATCACGGCCAAGAAGACAGAGCAAAAGGAAGAGAGCAAGGAGGACTACATCCGCCGTGAGCGCGGCTACATGTCCTTCCACAGACGCCTGGCCCTGCCCGAGGATGTCGACCTGGAGAAAGTAGAGGCGAAGCTGGAGGATGGCGTCCTCAGGCTGGCCCTGCCCAAGAAGGTGGGCGAGGAGCAGACCAAGAAGAAGGTCGAAGTGAAGTAAGGATCATATCAACGGAGACACAAGAATGGATACATCAGAGAAGGTGCTGAAGGTCGCCGAGGCCAAGTCCAAGGATGCCAGCCGAGGGATCGCCCGCGTCGACCCAGCGGTCATGGAGGTGCTCGGGCTCACCGCCGGCGATGTGGTGCAGATAGAGGGCAAGAAGCGCACCGTGGCCATAGTCTGGCCCGGATACTCGGAGGACGCCAACCGCGGCCTCATCCGCATCGACGGCACCATCAGAAGGAACGCGGGAACGAGCATCGACGAGAAGGTGGCCATCCGCAAGGTGCACGTCAAGGACGCCCAGAAGATCACCTTCGCCCCCACCGAGCAGTTGCGGATCATGGGCGGGGAGGAGTACCTCAGCCAGTCGCTCGAGGGAAGGGCGGTCACCAGGGGGGACATCATCGAGATAAACGTCATGGGCCGCAGGATCGACCTGGTGGTCATCTCTTACACCCCCACGGCGGACGGCGTGCTGGTGCAAAGGGGCACCGAGGTCAAGATCAGCGAGAAGCCAGTGAAGGAAGGCATCGCGCACGTCCCCAAGATAACCTACGAGGACATCGGAGGGCTGAGCGAGGAAGTGAAGAAGGTCAGGGAGATGATCGAGCTGCCCCTCCGCCACCCCGAGCTCTTCGAACGCCTGGGCGTGGAAGCGCCCAAGGGAGTGCTGCTGCACGGCCCCCCCGGCACGGGAAAGACGCTGCTGGCCAAGGCAGTGGCGGGGGAGACCAACGCCAACTTCATATCCCTCGGCGGACCGGAGATCATGAGCAAGTTCTACGGCGAATCGGAGGAGAGGCTCAGGGAGATCTTCAAACAGGCAGAGGAGAACGCCCCCACCATCATCTTCATCGACGAGATAGATTCCATCGCCCCGAAGCGGGACGAGGTGACGGGAGAGACGGAGAGGAGGGTGGTCGCGCAGCTGCTGGCCTTAATGGACGGACTGGAGTCCAGAGGCAAGGTGGTGGTCATCGGGGCCACCAACCGCCCGAACGCCCTGGACCCCGCCATAAGGAGGCCGGGCCGCTTCGACCGCGAGATCGAGATCAACATCCCCAATCGCAACGGCAGGCTGGAGATCCTGCAGATCCACAGCCGGGGCATGCCCCTGGCGGACGATGTCGACCTGGAAAAGCTGGCCGACCTGACGCACGGCTACGCCGGGGCGGACCTCTCCGCGCTGGGAAAGGAGGCGGCCATGCACTCGCTGCGGCGCATCCTGCCGGATCTCGACCTGGAGATGGAGTCCATCCCCCTGGAGCTGCTCAACAAGATCACCGTCACCCGTGACGACTTCTTCGCAGCGCTCAGGGAGCTGCAGCCTTCTGCCTTGAGAGAGGTGCTCATCGAGTCCCCCAACCTGCACTGGGATGAGATCGGGGGACTGGAGGATGCCAAGCGCGAGCTGAGAGAGGCGGTGGAATGGCCTCTCAAGTACGGCAAGGTGTTCGAGTACATGAACGCCACCCCGCCCAAGGGCATCCTGCTCTACGGTCCACCGGGAACGGGGAAGACCATGCTCGCCAAGGCGGTGGCCACGGAATCGGAGGCTAACTTCATCAACGTCAAGGGACCGGAATTCCTGAGCAAGTGGGTCGGCGAATCGGAGAAGGCGGTGCGCGAGACCTTCCGTAAGGCCAGACAGGCGGCGCCATGCATCATCTTCATGGACGAGATCGACTCCATAGCCCCGACCAGGGGCGGGGAGGCGGATTCGCATGTCTCGGAGAGGGTCATCAGCCAGATACTAACGGAGCTGGACGGCCTGGAGGCGTTGCACAACGTCATCGTCATCGCGGCCACCAACCGCCCGGACATGCTGGACGCGGCGCTGCTCCGCCCCGGACGCTTCGACCGCCTGGTCAGGATCGGAGGCCCCGACCTAGAGGCCAGAAGGCAGATCCTGAAGGTCCACGTCAAGAACAAGCCCCTTGCGGCGGACTTCAACCTGGACGAACTGGCGAAGCGGACCGAGGGCTACACTGGAGCGGACCTCTCCAACCTGGTGAACGAGGCCACCATGCTCACCATACGCAAGGTGGTGGCCAAGAACAAGGACATCAAGCCGGAGCTCTTGAAGAAGGAGAAGATCCCGATGCAGGCCTTCATCGAGGCCATGGCCAAGACCAAGCCGGTGGCCCGGACTGAGCTGGCCAAGTACGAGAAGATCGTCAAGGACTTCGAATACGTGAGGTGAAGAAATGACAAAGAAAGAGAAACCGCGCCGGTTCGATGACTGGGACGAGCTGTTCGGCGAGTTCGATGCGGAGTTCGACGAGATGCGAACGCGCATGGACAAGATCCTGGAGCAGTTCCTGCAGGGGGACCCTGCGCAGCAGCAGAACCCCCTGGTCTACGGCTTCTCGATGCGCGTCGGCCCGGACAAGGTCCCTGTGATCCAGGAGTTCGGCAACACCGTGGGGACGGTGGAGGAGGGGGGCAAGCCCGAGCTGCTCCGCGAGCCTCTGACCGACATCATCGAGGAGCAGGACAAGGTGCGCATCATCGTGGAGCTTCCCGGGGTGGAGAAGCAGGACATCAGGTTGCACGCCCTCGAGCGCTCCTTGGAGATCGACGTGGACAACCCCCGGAAACGCTTCAACAAGCGCCTCGACCTTCCGTGCGACATCCTGCCGGACAGCGCCAAAGCGAGCTACAAGAACGGCGTCCTGGAGATCGTGCTGACCCGGCAGATGCCGAAGGAGAAGGGCAGGGCCATTCCGATCGAGTGATGGGCCCGCTCAAACCCCTTCCGTCCCTTTTCCATTTCAGCGCAAGCCACGCGAAGCAAGCCCGACCAAGTCTTATATAGAAGTTCAACCTGCTAAAGAAGCGTGCCTCGAGAAGAGCTGATAAGCGGCGTGCGCGGCATCCTCGCCAAGTCTGGCTTCTACGTTTCGAAGCCGCTCAACATGAGGTCCATCGCGTTCGACATCGTGGCTCGCCGGGACAAGACCCTTCTCGTCGTCAAGATCCTTTCCAACGTGGATGCCTTCTCGAAGGAGAACGCCGAGGAGTTCAAGACGCTAGCAGAGGCCTTGCAAGCCTCGCCTTTGATGGTCGGTGAGCGCTCCGGCTCAGGTGACATCGAAGAGGGCATCGTCTATTCCAGGTTCAACGTCCCCATCGTGTGCGTCGGCACGCTGAAGGAGTACCTGCTGGAGGGTGTGCCTCCGTTCATCTTCGCCGCACCTGGAGGCCTATATGTCAAGCTCGATTCCCTGGCGCTGCGGCGCATCCGGGAGGAGATGGGCATCAGCCTGGGCAGCCTGGCTGAGGCGGCGGGCGTATCACGCCGCACCATCCAGATGTACGAGAGCGGCATGGGCGCCATGATCGAGGCGGCCATGCGCCTGGAGGATTTCCTCAAGCAGCCGGTCGTGCTGCCGGTCGATCCCTTCGAGTACAAGGCCGAGCAGGTTAAGCAGCACGCCGACATCAAGCTGATGGACCCTTTCAGCCGCCAGATCTTCGAACGGCTGATGGCGATGGGTTTTTCCGTCGTGCCCACCTCTAAGTGCCCGTTCGAGGCGCTCGCCAAGGACCACGAGGTGCTCATGCTCACCGGCGTCGGTCTGGACGATGCCAAGCTGGTGGAGAAGGCGAAGATCGTCAACGACATCTCCAAGGTCACGGAGCGGCGGTCGGTCATCTTCATCGAGAGGATGCGCACCCGAGCCTGCATCCAAGGCACGCCTTTGGTCGGCAGGGACGAGCTGAGGAAGCTTAATCAGGCGGACAAGCTGTTCGACCTGGTGGCAGAGAGAAGCAGTGAGCCCAATGCCAAACGTTGAGGTCAATGGCGCCACCATACTTGTGCTCAAGGTGATGAAGGGACTGGTCGCCGAGGAAGCGAAGGTGGCGCAGGCGTTCGACGAGTTCCGGCCGGAGGCGGTGGGCCTGAGCATTTCCAAGGAAGAGCTCCAGGCGCTCAAGGACAAGACCCTTTACGACCAGTACGAGCTGTCGGTCCTGGAGCACTTCTATTCCGTCTACATGCAAACCTTCGGAGAGGTGCGCTTGCCCACTCCCGCTTACGTGAAGGTGTTGGACCTCGGCGCCGAGAGAGAGATCCCCGTGCTGCCCTTGGACATGAACGACAAGGAGTTCACGGAGAAGTACTGCGAGCTTATAGGGGCCCGGGCCATGGTCCGCGAGGCTTTCTACACCCGCAGCGTCCACCGGAAGAAGTTCAATATCACTTCTCCAGAAGCTTTCGCCGCCGATTGGGACCGGAGGCTGAACAAGGCGAAGGGGTTCAGGACTCTGGAACGAGCAAGGGAGGAGCACATGGCGAGCTCCCTGCTCAATCTGAGCAAAAAGCACAGGAGGATCCTGGCCATCGTGGAGTTCGAGCGTTCGGCCGGGGTGGAGGCTCTCCTCAAGCGATCCATGAGCTCCGCTCCTCCGGGCATGAAGGGCGCATAACGGATGCTGGCACGCGCAGCTTAATACCACAGAAAACCCTCCCTGAAACGTGGACTCTGGCATCAGGCAAGGCTGGGAGGGACGGGCCGCGGCATCGGTGGACCGGTTCGTGGTCTGGCTGGAGAAGGACCGTCTGCCCATTCTCGGCATCTTCCTCTTCGTCATCACCCTGGCCTTCGTCCGCGACCTGGCCGAGTACTTCCTGCTTGACCAGCCGTTCGTCACCACCCCGCATCCATGGATCTTCAGCATCGCCCACCACGTCGCCTTCTACCTGATCGTGTACCTGGGCCTGGTGTTCCTGGTCTCGGCCTTCACCCGCCGCGGAGTGAGGAAGTGCGCCAACTACATCTCCATGTTCTACTGGATCATCGTGCTCCCGCCCTTCATCGACCATTATATCGGCGGTCTGAGCCAGAACTACGCCTACTTCTCCATCGACGATTTCCTGAACGTCATTCTGCGCTTCAGCGGCGAGGCGTTCCACATCGGACAGGCCTTGGAGGTCCTGGTGGTGCTATTCGCCATCTTCGCCTACCCCATTTGGACGCAGAGAGCGGACCTTCTCACCCTGAGGGGAAGGACCTTGACCGTGGTCCAGATCGGTTTCCTGATCTTCTTCACCTTCCTGTTCATGTTCATCATGGCCACGCCGGGGCTGTTCCTGCCGGTGGGCAACGTCGGCGGCATCCCCCAATTCCCCTTCTTTGATCTGACCAAGTACTATCAGTACCATCTCTTCCTTTACACCTACTACCTATTGGCCGGCATCGTGCTGACCTTGGTGCTGACCTACTTCAGTCTGCGCTCCAATTTCAGGAATATCCTGCACAGCATGCGCCTGCCCCAGAGCCTGTTCTTCGGGGCCATCGTGGCCACGGGAGTGGTCATGGGCTGGCGCAGCTCCTTGACCTTGAACCTCGTCACGAACGTCTTCACTGTTCCGTACTACGTGAATCTGCCCTTCGCGGGGTTGAGCGTGCTGGCCGCGGTCCTGGCGTGGCAGGCGACCACCATCTGGAACGACCTGAGCGACGTGGATACCGATGAGCCGACCCGCAAGAGGGTGCTGGCCTCGGGGATACTGGACCGACGGACATTGATCAACATCTCCTTGGTGCTGATGACGGTGAGCGTGTTCACGGCCTGCCTGCTCTCGCTGCAACAGGCGCTCATAATATTGATCGTCCTGTTCCTGGGCTATCTCTATTCCTTCAAACCGGTCCGGTTCAAGGACCACTTCCTGAGTCCTCTGCTCATCGGTCTGGGAACTTTCCTGGCTTTCCTGTTCGGCTTCATGACCCCCTACTCGATCATAAACCTGGTCCCCATTCCCGGCGGGTCGATCCCGGTGGTGACCGGCGAGGTGCTCTCCCCCGCCATCAGCCAGGAGGCGCTCTTCTTCGGCATGATCATGTTCCTTGGACTGGTCGTAGGTTCGATGGTCACCGACGTCGACGGCTTTCAGGAGGATGTCAAGGGCAGGGTGAAGACCATCTACACGAGGATCGGTTTGGAGAAAGGGGTTCGCCTGGTGGCTTCCCTGGTTTTCCTTCTGTCTTTAACCCCGTTCGCGCTTTTCAGGACCCTGCCAGACTGTTTTGTGTTCCCGGTCCTCGGGGCCATGGCCGCCTTCAGCCTGGTCAGATGGAAGAGCTCGAGACCGGTGCTGCTCCTGGCGCTGCTGGGCTTTCTCTATGGCACCCTGAGGTATTTCGGCGCGTTCTGAGCGGGAATTTGTCCTTGGAGCGGTCATTGACGCGCGGCTCCGATTCATTTCTTGGCGGATGACAGGAGGAGGTCCGGGAGACTCGGCAACAAGCCCCGTAGCAGATTGCCGAGCCTGACCTCGTCCTGAGCGATCTCTGAGATCACGCGCTTCATCCTCTCGTCGGTCGCCAAACGGCTCAGGACAGCCTCTTGGTCCACTCTCGCAGCGATCCAGTGCACCCAAGGGGTCAGCGCTGCTGTGGCCCTTATCGGCCTGATTATGTCCCTGCGACATAGTCGTTCGTATCTGGAAATGAAGCTTGGATCATCCTTGTTCAAGGCGGATGAGATGACGTCGGATGCCAGATGAGCGCTGATCAGCGCATAGGTCAGCCCTTCCCCAGAGAAGGGGCTCACGAACCCGGCTGCGTCTCCCACCGCCAATGTGCGCCGGGAATGGAGGATCGGCCGAGGGGCTAAGGGAATGGGATGGTAGCACAGTCTTCCCACAGGGTTCACGGTGCCGCAAGCCCTCATTCTTTCCAGCACCATCTCCACGCCTTTCTTCAGGCGCCCGGCCTCCTCCTTGCCAGCCACCACGGAAACCATGACCGAGCTTTTTAGGGGGAACACCGCAGCGCTCATGGGGAATTTAGGATGCCCGATCCTCAGCTCCGAGGCATTATAAAGCAAGTGCACTCCCACTGCGTTCCTGATCGGCTGGCCGGTCTCGCACTCCACCGCCGCCCCCATGGCAATCGCGTCCGCTCTCGACGGGCCGAGGACCGTTCCGGCCATGCTCCAGGAGCCGTCCGCTATCACGAGGTAGCGACCGGTGAACTCGGCTGCCTTGGTTCTCACCTTGACGCTGTCCTTATCCTCTTGGATTGATGCTGCTGCGGTCTTTTCCATGATGGCTGCGCCAGCGTCTGCGGCGCTGTTCAACAGGAAAGCGTCCAGCTTCTCCCGCCTTACTGTGACCGCCAAGGCTTCGGGCACGCGCAAGCTCACGATCTTGCCATCAACGAAGAAATCGGCCTCGTTGACCTCCCTTTCCACGATGTCCCCCGGAAGCGGCAATGGCAGGTGTTTGAGTCCCCGCTGCAGCAGCCCTCCGGCGCAACATTTCCGGCGACCCACCTCATTCTTCTCGATGACCAGGACCTTGAACCCTGCCTTGGCACAGCGGTAGGCGGTGATGGATCCCGAAGGCCCCCCGCCCACCACCACCACTTCGTACAAGCAAAGCCTCCGCTACCGGTCAAAGGAATAAGAAAGGAAAAGGTTTGGTGGTGCCTAGCGCTTCTTCCGCTGCGTGACCAGTGCCTCTATCGCCACCACTCCCAGCACTCCGAAGAACGGGAAGAGTATGGTCAGGTCGATGTTGCCCGTCCTCACGTTGATGGCCGACTCGCCCTTGGTGGCCAGCACATTGATGTACCCCTCGGTGAACTGCCAGGAACCCGGCGAGCCAGATAGGAACACCTGATCGTTCTGGTAGTGCCATAGGGTCGGGCCGGTGCCTGGGTCCCTGCCCATGGCCGCGCCCACCACCAGCACGATATCGAGGTCGCCGTCGCCATCGGTATCACCGAGCTCGACGTTCTTGGCCTCGTAAAGTGTGGCGTCGGGGCACATCACCATCAGGTTGGTGGTCAGGACCGGAGCCACCACGAAGTTCGTCGTGGTATCCTGGGTGGCGATGAACAGCGTATGGGTGTTGTCGCTACCGCCTACCTTGGTGGTGGCGATCACGATATCAGGCAGGGTGTCTGGAGTGAAAGGCGCCGCCCTTCTGCCCATATCGCCCACTGCCAGCGCTGCGATGTATTCGCCCGCGGCGATGCTGACCGGAATGTTCGCAAAGTGGCCCGCCGTGGTCATGTCCCAGCTGACGCCGGTGGCCCAATGCTTGATGTACAGGCGGTCCACGTATAACGTATCGTTCCAGATGTCGCTCGTCGTCCTGTCATTGTCCAGGATGCGGATGAAGTAGTAGGCGTTGGGCGTGAAGGTCAGATCGAACTGCACCGTCATGTCCGTTGCCGAGTGCAGGTCGGTCAGGTTGAACCACGTCACATTATCGGTGGAGTAGGCCAGCCGCCAGGTCTCGGTCGTAGGCAGTGTGTGGTAGACCATGGTCAGGTTGTGGAACTGCGTCACCTGGTTGGGGATCTCCCATTCCCAGCCTGCCCATCTCGACTCCACGAAGACCACCTCGATCACCATGTACGAGAAGTGCACCGATGCCAAGGTATCCTGGTTATAGAACCTTACATCTAGGTCGCGCACCTTGTCATAGGTGTTTATGCTCGCGGGGAAAGTGAACTCCCGACTGACATTCGTATCCCCATTGCTCGGCCTGATGCTGGTCTGGGCGAACGGCGCCCCGTTGGCAGACCACTCGATGTAGGAGTTCGTCACAAAGCCCGCTCCAGCAGTGAACTTGACCTTCAGCGTGGCGTTGGACACATCTCGTCCTGCGTAGCTGCTGTCCACGCTCCAGAAGGTGATATTGAGCCTCTGCCCTCTGCCCACTGTGTAGTAGGAGGCGTCATCTGCCGCCAGCGGTGCGAGGTCAGCGGAGGTGTTGCCGCTATTGACCATGGGCACCTCGTTCACAGGAGCGAAGTCCTTGTACACTTCGGTAATGCTTTCGTAGACCGCGTTGGTGGAAACCAGATTATCGGTTCCCGTCACCACCGGACTCGTACCTCCATACGACCACTGGCCAGTGACGTTGTCGTACACCGTTCCCAATTGGGAGTCCTGAGTGTACATCACGTAGGCGGTGTTGGTCTTCGGGTTCGATCTCACGATGTCCGGGAACCCGTCCATGTCCACATCGGCCACCCTGACCCTCGGAACATACTGCTTGTGATCCCATGGATTGAAACCATTTACCTTTGGCAGGTCGGTCCTTATCGAGCCGCCGATGAAGGAGTTGGTCTCGTGGTAGCCCACGCTGCCCTCCAGGTTGCCCCAGCGGTTAAGCCAGACGTAAGTGGTACCGTCCTCGTACACACCCACGATGTCGTCGTAGCCGTCCTGGTTGAAGTCGCCGGTGGCAATGTCCATGGCCGCCCCGTTGGTATCCTTGTTGGCCGAGTTGAGCGAGGTCCAGTCATTGGTCTTCTCGAGCGTGGTCTTGGTCCAAGAACCGTCGTTCCAGAAGATGTAGATGCCACGGTTGAAGTACATTCCCCAGCTGTTGCCCGGGCCGGCCGCTCCACGGCTGCTGGCATCGGTGTATACCACCACGTGTATGAAGGAGGCCACTATGTCCCCCCGGCCATCGCCGTTGAAGTCACCGACCGCGATCGCGCCTACCAGCTCGTTCTGGCACACGTCGCCCTCATCTCCATAGAAACGGTCAGAACCGGACGTTTTCCAGACGCTGACATCCTCGTTGGCAGTGCCCTTGTCCGTGTTTGCCGCGTTCTGCGTTCCCGCCAGTGCATCGAAGGGCATGGTTACTGGCCTAGCAGACGACCAGCGCTTGCCGTCCGGCTGGAGGTTCTCGTACCATACGATATTGGCATAGCTCTGGTCCTGGAAGCCGACCACGACGTCCTTGTAGCCATCTCCCGTCAGATCAGCCATGGTGATGCCGACCGGCCCGTTGTTCGGGTTGCCGTCGATGGTCGTCTCGTCCCACTGTTCCCCTCCAGCATACCACTTGATGGCATTGTTGTCCCAAGTGGCGCCGGATGAGGACCAGGTGAAGGAACCGGAACCTACCGCGGCCAGTATGTCCGTGGTGGACAGCGGGGCGGTCACGTTGACCTGGGTGCTGAGCTGGTTGTACACCTCTCCCGTCCCACCCTGGGACCCGCCCTGATCGCTGAACAGGGTGATCTTGACCGTGTACGAGTTGGTCCTTGGCAGCCACCAGCCTTGGTAGGCGTCCCTGAGCACGATGCGAACGGTGTAGACCCCGGTGTTCGCGCCTTCACCGTATGGCTGCGGGCTGGTGTCCGTCTTGTACAGGGCGCTTATCGGTGCGCTGTAAGTCAAAGGCCCGGACCCGCTCCACGCAGGCGGTACCTTCTTGATGATGTAGCGGCCAGTGTAGTCGCTCACCTCAATGTCCGAGACGTACACTCCTGAGGAAGATTTGTCCACATCGATGGTGTTGATCCTGAGGTATAAGGTATCGGTGTGCAGGAAGCTGCCCGTCTGGACCAAGGTGTTGGTGACGTTCTTGTAAGTGACCAGCTTCGGATAGTTGCCGCCCGCCACCCGGATGGTGTCCGCGATGTTGACCACCGTTCCGATGTTGTCCTTGGCCTTGATCTGGACCGGGTATATGTACGGCCCTCCGGGTGCTGAGAAGTTATAAACGTACCTATGGAAGGTACCATAGATCCCGCCGTACTGGAACGCATCCAGCGAAACGCTTTGCGGAGTTATTATCGCTCCCGTTATCGGGTGATAGATGAAGAACGAGTTCTCCAGGGCCAAGTTGGACAGCTTGTCGCTGTACAGCTCGATGAGCACCTTCTCATTGGGCAGGAAGTCGTTGGTGATGACCATGTCTGACATCCTGCGGATGTAGTAGAAGGTCGTGCCGGCCGCAGCGCTTCCGCCGGACTCGCCGCCGGTCACGTCTGGTGGATAGGTCCCGTTGATGAAGTAATGGCTGTAATTGATGTATGGACCGTAATTGGATTCCCCGCCACTGCCCGGCTTCAGCAATATACTGATGGTCAAACGCCCGGAGGCCGTATGTCCGCCCATATCCGTGGCATTGACCACCACAGACTTGCCGTTCCAGGCGAAGTCGGCTGCTAATGGGCAGCTAACGACATACATCCCATCATTGTCCGGATCTAACATCTTCAGGCTGTCCCAGCCTGAGTTCAGCGCCGATGCATCCAGATAGACGCTCTGCTTGTTGAGGTTGCCAGACGGGTCCGTGACCGTGGCAAAGAAGGAGAAGGGATCGGTCGTGTAGACCGGTGAGGGGTTCGTGCCTCTGGCACCGATGATCGGAGGGGCATCGGTGGTCCCGGCAGCGGAACCCTGTAAAGTGGATTGATAGACCAATGAATTCTTCTCGGTGTTGACGATCATGACACTCCAGATCATGTTCTTTGGATTGTTGCCCGCTCCCGAGAAGGTCTTGTTGTAGGTGAAGGTCATGCCCGCCGACCAGGTGGTGCCGATCGCGGGTTTGGAATCGCTCAGATGGAGCACATAATTGGTGCTGTTGGCCGTGAGATAGATGCTGCAGGAGAAGTTCTTCAGCGACTCTCCGCCCTTATGGACTATCGTTACGTTCGCGTACCCATCGACGCCCGTATAATCTGTCTTTATTTGTGACGAGAAGTCGGCATACGCGTGTTCCGACGGGGCCGGCATGGACGCCACGAAGTACATTATACCTGAGAACAGGGTCACGGTTATGCCGAGGATCAAGATGTTAGCGATTATCTCGGACACTCCCTTCCGGTTCCATTTCATTCTGCGCTTTACGTTCGACATCTGCTATCCTCCGAATGCTTGCGCTGAGCTACGCTCCATCTACCTCTTGCTACGCCCAGTTCGATATATAAGAATTACGTGGTAATTACCTCTAGCAGTAGTTATGGCCAGACAGCCTTCGGCAGGTCTTTCTCAAGCGCCCATTGCGGTTCTGCAGCTCCAGGTCCCATGTGCGGTCACGAAGAATAGAAGAGCCCGCAACGCCTCAATCAGGTTTGAATCGGATGTTGCAGTTCTCTGCCAAGGACAAAGTGATCATGCATTTGCACGGCGCGAGGAGCCACTTTCTCGTGGACAAACCGAGCGATGCCATGACCCAGGAGGGCATCTCCAAGGCCATTGGGATAAACAGGACCCATGTCTCCAGGATCCTGAAGCCAATGCTCGACGAAGGTTCGATAGAGGCGAGCAAAGGTCATGTCCAGGGAAAAGAGCGCAAGCTGATCTACTATGGACTGACCGAGGCCGGGCTGTCCATGGCAAAGGAGATCCTCAAGAATATCTCGGACCTGGACATCGCGGTCAGGGATCGCGGGGAATTACGCATCACGAAGGTTCGTGAGCTCATCCAAGCCCGTTCCGAGGTCCCGATCCTTGATATTTTGAGGGCGTTGGAGGAGTCCAAGGTCCTGGAGATTATAGGGGAGCGATTGATCGCTTCCAACGTGCCTCTGGTGGTCGGGCCGTTCCTGGACCGGGAGGAACAGTTGGAGGCAGCGAAACGATACATCGCCTCAGAGGCTAAGCTATTGGCCATCTTCGCCGGGTACGGGTACGGTTCATCGACATTCATGAAAAAGGTGGCCTTAGACCTTTGGATGGGGCCCGTTTTCTGGCACGATCTCGAAGCCGACAGCAGCCTTGAAGGAGTGAAGGAGGCCCTGAAGCGATTCTGTCATCGAATAGGCGGCAGCGAGCAATTGGAATCGATGAGGGGGCGACGGGCGCTGCTATGCTTCGATAATTATCATGACGTGAGGGAGGAGATCGTGGATTATCTGATCGAAATGAACCGTTTCCTGGACCAGAGCGAGCTCAAGATGGCGGTGGCGATGCGAGGCGAGACGCCGTCCTATAACCGCTTCTACCAGCGATCGGAGGTGGAGGGAGGGCGAGTGATGGAGGTGAGCATGCACCGCTTCGATGAGAGATTGGCGCGTAGGCTGCTGGGTGATGACATCGACGACGAGGCCTTTCAGGTGATCTACATGATCACGCGCGGACAGCCATTGGCCTTGCACCTGGTGAAGACCGGGGACGCGGAGAGGCTGAAGAAGATCAGGCTCTCGGAGGAGGTCAGGTTCCTCATGTACCTCCGCACCAAGAAGAAGAGCTCGTGAGAATGAGCTCTCTCCTTTTTTCGAATGAACTGCTCCGCGAGGCTAATACTCCACTCCCGCCCTCGCCATCACCCCGGAGTCGTAGGGATGCTTTATTATCCGCATTTCGGTCACCAGGTCCGCTTCGTCCAAGAACTCTTGGGGGGCGTTTCGGCCCGTCATTATCACCTCCACGTTCTTGGCCCGCGCCAGGATGACCTTGAGCACCTCTCCAGGGCTTAGGATCTCAAAGAAGGTGACGACGTTGATCTCGTCCAGAATCACGATATCGTACTTCCCGGAAGTGAGCACTTCTTTGACCTTCTCCAAGCCTCGGTGCGCCAGGTCCACGTCCTCTTTGGTATGCTCCCCCTTCCAGATCAATTCATCCCGTCCGAACTGGAAGAGGTCCACGTTGCCCAGCTTGCGGATGGCGATGATCTCACCGTAATCCTCTCCTATCTTCATGAACTGGATGACACAAACCCTCAGCCCTCTGCCCCAGGCTCTCAGCGCCAGCCCTAGCGCTGCGGTCGTCTTGCCCTTTCCTTCCCCCGTGTAAACTTGGATGAGGCCCAGCTCGTTCATGCTATCCCTCAGTGGCATTGCACTATGCCGTTCAAATAATTGCGCTCGACGCGTTAATAAGCCGTTCTTCCAATCCCCTCTTCATGCTGGAAATCGAGGTCAAGGTTCCTTGCGCCGACTTGATCGAGTTGGAGAAGAAGCTTAAGGATATGGGCGCGCGGGACTTCGGCCGGTCCATGCAGAAGGATGTCTATTACGCCCACCCGGCCCGCGACTTCGGCGAGACCGACGAGGCGCTCCGCCTCAGGATCGATAACGACCTGCAGATAATCACTTACAAGGGGCCGAAACTCGACGACCAGTCGAAGACCAGGGAGGAGATCGAGATCTCTATTTCCAGCGCAGAACGCATGGCGCTGGTCCTGGAGCGTCTTGGCTTCAAGCCGGTCCTGTCGGTCTCCAAGACCCGCAGGATCTATGGGCTGAGGGGCATATCGGTCTGCCTGGATTCCGTGAAGGGGCTCGGGGATTTCGTGGAGTTCGAGTACGAGGGCGGATCCATGGAAGAAGGCAAGCAGGCCATCTTCCTGCTGATGAAAGACCTGAATATCTCAGGCAATGAAAGGAGGTCCTATCTCGAGCTTCTGCTGGAGAAACGGGCCAAGAGCAAATGAAAGAATAGGGGGATATCCCCTTGGTACCCTAGAGGGTCTTGATCTTCTCGATGACGAAGTCCTTGACCTTCGGGTCATCGGGGATGGTCACGGACTTCTTGAACTTCTCCTTGCCATCCTGAAGGTAATAGCCACGCGATAGGGAGATGAACTCGTTGGTGCCCTCATCGGTGGTCGCCTTCTTCCTGGCGATCTCGATGAAGTTGTTTCTCCCGAATGGAATTTTCTCAGAACGAATCGTTTCAAAAACCGGCTTCTTTTCATCCTTTCCGTCCATTGCAGTGCCTCCATTGTCGGCATTTCGGGAGGAGCGGGTTTCCTCTTAAATGTTTCTGTGCATAGCATGCTTCTCTGATGCTGGCTCACTCCTCCTCCCCACCTATGGGTCGTTCATTCGATCATGAGCGCACCACTAAAACCGACAGCTAGATATATCGACCTGGGAATTGGCCGGAACATGAACGTGGAAGGCGGGGAACCCCCTGCCTCAAAGGGATCCAGGTTCTGCCCCGGTTGTGGCATCTCACTGGATGAAAAGGCGGAGTTCTGCCCCCAGTGTGGCCGTTCAGTGGGAATGACCAATCACTATGCCGCTCAATATGGCATCTCGTATGGTCCTGCTCGCTCTTCCTCGTTGACGGACACGATCCGATCGATGGGCAGAGGCGTCGCGGCCTTCGCCATCCTTCCTTTGATCGTCCTGCTGTGCGTCGATGCGGCCATTCTCGTCTGGGGCATCACCCTGGTGTACCCCATATCCCAAGACCCTGTCCACCACGTGGGCATCTTCATCATTCTGCCCACTCCGGACCCGCTGGTGAACCTATTCGACCTGAGCGGTGTCTGGTTCATGGGATTCTACCTTTTCCTGGTGGCGGCCATAGTGGCATCCTTTGTGTGGATGCTCTACCAGAGCCTCGGACCGTTCAGGAAGGAGCTTGGCTTCGAGAAGCCCAAGGAGGGGCACAGCCCCCTGTTCACGATGGCCACCATCTTCTTCGCCATCATCGCCTTCGATACCATCTACGCCATCATCCTCATCCTTCTAGGAATAAACCCGACCGCTCCCGACTTCGGGACCGGTGACCTTTGGCAGCTCATCTACGGTTTTGCGCGCGCCGCTGTCTGGGAAGAGCTGCTCAGCCGGGTGGCATACCTCGGCATTCCCCTGCTCCTGATCGGCCTGGCGATCAAGGAGAAGAAACCTTTGAGGCGCTACATCCTGGGGGGAGGGTTCACGCTTGGGGGAAAGGAACTGGCGTTCATCTGGATCTCGGCCGGGATCTTCGCCCTGGCGCACATCGTGTCCTGGGACCTATGGAAGATCGTGCCGACCTGGGTGGCTGGTTTGGCTTTCGGATACCTGTTCCTCCGGGTGGGACTATACGCCTGCATCATGCTGCACTTCACGGTGGACTATCTCTCCCTGCCCATGGACGTCACCAACAGCCTGGCGGTCACCTTGATCCTCGGCCTGCTCATCCTGGCCTGGGAAGTGGTGGGGGCCGGTTACCTCGCGGTCTTTACCAGGCGCTCCATTCTATGGGTGACGGGGAGGGACAAGAAGGCGAAGCCGGCCGCGGCCGCCCCCCCGCCTTTCATCCCCTATCCGCCCTCTGGACCCTATTATCCGCAGCCTCCTTCGCAGGGACAGACCCCTCCCGCCTACCAAACGAGGTCCGGGATAGGGCAAGGCTTCTTCGTCTGCACAAAATGCGGCTACACCGAAGCCAAGTATAAGGACGGGCAGCTGGAATGCCTCCGCTGCGGGGCCAAGTACTGACCTAGAGCGAGGCCATGATCCCTTTCAATCGGTCCCGGGAAAGTATGGCATCGTTCAAGGAGCGGGCCTCGATCACGTAATTGCCCTTGTAAGCTCTAAGCTCGGACAGCACGTGCTTGAAATCGATATTACCGTTGCCGATGGGCAGGTGCGCGTCGCGGTCCCCGTGATTGTCGTGGATGTGGACGTTCGCGAACCGGTGCTTGTGCTCCAGGAAGGCATCGATGGCATCCATGGTGTGCGCATGCCCGATATCGAAGCACATGTCGAGGTCGAAGCCGTCCATCAGAGGGAAGAACTCGGCCGGGTTGCGGCCCATGGTGATGTCCCCCATGCGCGGCATGTTCTCCAGCGCCACCCGCGCTCCAACGTCCAACGAGATCTTCTCGATGGTCTTCAGCGCCTCACGGGTGCGCTCCAGCACGGCCGGCTTGTCCAGCAGGCCGAGGGGGGAATAGAAGCCAGGATGCACTGTGTACGTGCTCAAGTTGAGCCGGCCGGCCGCCTCCAATCCGCGGCAGACCTCCTTAACGCAGGCCTCCCTGACCCGGGGGTTGAGGGAGCCGATGTTGATGTCGCTCAGCGGCGCGTGGGCGGAGAACGTCATGTCGTAGGAGGAGGTGGCGTCCAAGAACTGGCTCTCCACGAAGGGCAGGAAGTGGCGCCCCTCCCCTACGATCTCCCAAGCATCGAACTCATTGCTCACAAAGCCCAGCGCCATCTCGAAGTCCAGTAACGAGAACACCGGGGATGAAACCGATATCATTTCTTGACCTCCTCGCCGTTCACGGTCAGAGGCGCGACATCATCGATCAGCGAATCGATGCCATCGGCCTCGATGGTCACCTCTATGCTCCCCAAGGGCATGCTTCCCTCCACATAGGAGAGCTTCCCGACGTAGGCCACCTGCTTGTTCAAGGAGAAGCTCGTGCTGTCCCCTGCTCGATTGCACAGCAGCACGCTGCGCGTCGAGTCCAGGATGCGGTGGTTGCGGACCAGCTCCTTGAAGCGCTCCAACGAACCGCCGATCGCCAGCAGGCCGCAATCATCGTCCTCGATGACGCTCTCCGGAAAGATGTTGAGGACGGCCTGACGAACCTTCAGGGGGTCCTCGGTGGGGAAGCATCTGACCCTTACCGTGATGATGGGCATGCGACGCGATTACGGACGAAGTATTTAAAAACCGATGTCCCATCATTGAGAACAGGATGTGGAACCCGGTAATAGAAGCCCTGGCAAGCGAGGGCTTCCTTTTGGAGCCCGATGCGGCGGAATTAGTTCTGCGGCAGCAGGATCCTTTGCAGTACGCGCACTCGGCCATCGCCGCGATGCCCCAGCAGCCGCTGGTCATCACCCTGCAGGACCTCAGGGAGGCATTCTGCAACAATGTGGAGGAGCGGTCGTGCCCCGCTCAGCCAGCCCCCTCGCCCGAGAAGGTGAAGAAGGGCAACGTCAAGGTGCTCAAGGACATCACCGGCAACTCGACCTGCGAGGGCAATATCATCGATTTCGCGCGCCTCTTCAATGACCGCTTCCAGACCATCAAGCGCATGCTGGTTAAGAGAAGGGAGCTGGTCGGCTGCCTGCCCATCCCCAGAGCGCTGAAGATGGAGCGCGAAGTGAAGATCATCGCCATAGTGAACGAGATCAGGACCACGAAGAACGGCCACAAGATGCTGGAGGTGGAGGACGATGAAGGCAAATGCCTGGCCCTCATCACGAAGGACTCGCCCAACATCAGCGAATCGATCGTTCAGGACGAGGTCATCGGCATCATCGGCAAGATCAGCAAGAAGAGCGAGATGGTGGTGGTGGAGGAGATCATCCGCCCAGATGTGCCGCTGAGGGGAGGGATGGCGCCTTCTGATTCGACCTCGCAGGTGGCGTTCATCAGCGACATCCACGTCGGCAGCAACACCTTCCTGCGCCATCAGTGGCAGAACCTCATCGACTGGATCAGGGCGGAAGGGGACAAGGAAGGCCTAGACTATATCCTCATTCCGGGCGATTGCGTGGACGGTATCGGCATCTTCCCCGATCAAGAGGAGGAGCTGGAGATCGAGGACATCTTCGAGCAGTACCAGAAGCTGGCCGAGATCCTCAAGGAGATACCGGACTGGGTGCAGATCATCATGCAGCCGGGCAATCACGACGCCGTACGGCCGGCAGAGCCGCAGCCGACCTTTCCCGAGGAGATCGCCAGGATGTTCGACTCCAACGTCATGATGGTCGGCAATCCCTGCCTACTGGAGATAGAAGGGCGCACCATCCTGTCGTACCATGGGAGGAGCATGGACGACCTGGTCAATGCCATTCAGGGGCTCACTTACGACAACCCCATAGAGGCCATGAAGGAGATGCTCAAGCGCAGGCATCTTGCCCCCATCTATGGAGGCAAGACCCCCATCGCCCCGGAGAAGAAGGACTATATGGTCATCGACCCGGTCCCGGACGTTTTTGTCACAGGCCATGTGCACGGAGCAGGGATATCGGAATACCGAGGGGTCAGGTTGATAAACGCCTCGACCTGGCAGGCGCAAACCCCTTTCCAGCGCATGAAGAACTTCCATCCCCAGCCGGCCAAGATGCCGCTGTTGCACCTCGGCACGGGGAAGTGCACCATGAAAGACTTCAATTGATGGGCACCTCACAATCTCGTGGTTTCCGGGAGCTCAGCTGTTGTTCCAGAGCAAAAGTATCAGAACCCAGCCCAAAAGCAGCATGGCCAGGGAAATGAACCAAAAGTACCGGAGGAGCCGGGCGCGGCTCTCCGGGTTGTCAAAATCCAAGAGCTTCAGTCTCATTTCACCGCCGCTGCCGCGGCGGCCGCGGCGATCTTCTGCTTGATGCGCTTGAGCCTGAAGATGTTCTCCCTCTCCATCTCTTCCAGGCGCAGGCGGATGAAGGCCTCGGCCTCCTTCAGCTCGGGGATCACCCTGTATTCCAGTGCGTTCACGCGGCGCTTGGTCTTCTCGATCTCGTCCAGCAGGCGCTTCATGGTGGTCTCGATCTCGGCGGCCTCGATGACCGTCTCCACGAGGTCCTCGAAGGCCTTCGCGGCCTCATCGATGTAGCTCGAGGTGCCGATGACCCCGTACCCACGCATGTCCGCGGTGGTGCGGATGCTCGTGGCCTCGATCTCCGGGAGCACGAGCCCCATGACGTTCTTGCTATGTAGCTGGATGTCAGGGTGCACGCGGAGGGCGTAGGCGGCCGACTTGACGGGGACGACCCCGTCCACCGCCTTGG
>Ga0315279_10003809_pt1 | contig 20692 bp, 18 predicted proteins | sample YL17G06_20_MG_FD_203694 | JGI IMG/M metagenome (GOLD analysis project Ga0315279, IMG submission 203694) | Sediment microbial communities from Yellowstone Lake, YNP, Wyoming, USA - YL17G06_20 | ecosystem: Environmental > Aquatic > Freshwater > Lake > Sediment | place: USA: Wyoming | collected... | reverse complement strand
ATCTGGAAATCGAAATCGCCAAGAGCCGGATCGGCTCGGGCGTCATCCATGAGGGGCACTTCTATGCCATTAGTTACCACGGGATCGCCGAGTGCGTCGAACTCAAGACCGGAAAGACGGTGTGGGAACAACAGTTGAAAGGTCAGGGAGAAAAAAGCAGCTCGTGGTCCTCCATGTTGCTGGCGGACGGGAAAATCTACGTGCCGAACCAGTCCGGCGACGTATTCGTGCTACGCGCCAGTCCCCAGTTCGAGCTGCTCGCCACGAATTCGGTGAGCGAGCCCACCAATGCCTCCCTCGCTGCCTCGAACGGCGAGCTGCTCATGCGCACGGAGAAGAACCTGTGGTGCTTTGCATCTTCATCAAGGACCAGGACCCCGTAGGCAACTTAGCGATGGAGAGCCAATTCCATTTGAAACACACGTGCTGAGAGCGGCAAACTCTCAGCCCTTTTATTGTTACCCTTCTTTCTTGCTGCAGGTCCGAATACAAACCCAAATGAGATAACAACAGAGGTTTTGATTTACATTACTTGTTAATCTGACAGACATACATCCTGCTATTTTCAATCACCCTGTCAGTTTGTTCTGAAACATCCTGCACATACCTTGTTGCCATTTGTAAATCCGCATGGCCAAGAAGCCTTTGAACAGCAAATGGGTCACCCTGACCTGGCAGCAATAGTGGCAGAGGTTCGGGTGCCGCTGCCTGGTGGTCCTGGTCAACTCTGTCATTATGATTATGAATACAAACATAACGGTGTAGCCAATATCTTTATGGTGTTTGAGCCTCTGGCAGGTAAACGCTATGTAAAAATCGCCGAGCGCCGAACGAAGATAGATTGGGCAGAATGTATGCGTCAGTTGGTGGATGAGATTTACCCAGATGCCGAACAGATTGTGCTGGTGATGGACAATCTAAACACCCATACCAAGGCGTAATTGTATGAGGCCTTCGAGCCAGCAGAAGCTAACCTGTATTTCTCACCGCTGAGAACGCCGAGCTCGCAGTCCCGACTCGTCTGGAAATGTACCAATTAACCAATTAACTAATCACCAATTAACTAATTTTCTCAGCGTTCTTTGTGTTCTCGGCGGTTAATCTCATTTTGCGCACGGTCAATTAGCACGAGGCTAAATTCTCTTGCGTTGTGGCTTACTAAATGATTGAATTAAGCAAGTGCAGAATGTAACTTTTAACAATTTGTTTCTTCGTAGGAGATTTGTCTATGAAATCCTATTACTCTCGCCGCAAGTTTCTAAAGGCAGCCGGTAGTGCTGCCCTTGCCCTATCCGCTGCCAGCTATGGCCGCGTCATTGGCGCCAACGACCGTTTTTCAATCGGAATTATCGGCTGCGGTGGCCGAGGTCTCGGCTCTCATATGCCCGATATACACAAACACTCTGAGAGCCAGAATGCCGAAATCACCGCCGTCTGCGACCCGTGGCGGCTTCGCCGTGAAGAGGCGGCAGCTAAAATCAAGGAATGGTATGGCAGAGAGGCCCGCCAATTCTCATCCTACCGTGACCTATTGGCTTTGAAAGATGTCGATGCCGTTACAATCGCCTCCTGCGACCATCAGCACACCACGCACCTTGAGGCCGCAGCCAGAGCCGGCAAGGATGTATATTGCGAAAAGCCGCTCGCAATGGATTTTGAAAAGCTCTGCAAAACTTATGATGCCGTCAAAGAGGCCAAAATTGTTGTCCAGATTGGCACCCAGCTTCGCAGCCTTCCGAGTTTTACCGGCTGCCGTGAGCTTTACAAAACAGGCATTCTTGGGATAGTTTCCCGAATCGAGCAGTGCCGCAATGGTGAGCAGCCCTACTGGTATTCATACGTCAAAGACGTCAAAGAACAAGATGTGGACTGGAAGGAATTTTTGATGGACCGCCCTGCGCGTTCATTCGACCCGGTTCTTTATTCGGGCTGGTATGGCTATCGTGAATTCTCCGATGGCCCTGTCCCCGGACTTGGCAGCCACTTTATAGACCTGGTCCACTATATCACAGGCGCACAATTCCCGACAAGCTGCGTCTGCTTGGGCGGCACATTTACCTGGAAAGACGAGCACAAGTTCACCTGTCCCGACCACGTCCAGGCATTGTGGATTTACCCTGAAGGTTTTATGGTCAGCTACTCTACAAACTTTGGCAACGGCAGCGGCAACAGCTTCAAAATTTTCGGCGACGAGGGAGTCCTCGATATGGTTGATTGGATGGCCCCCGTCCTTACTGCCGAAGGCGGTGGTAAAAGAAAAGGTAAAATACGCGGCAAAAATCCCGTGCAGGAGGTCCAGCGGCCGGACCATTTCCTCGACTGGCTCCAGTGCATCCGCAGCCGCCAGACGCCCAACGCCTCCATAGAGGCTGGCTACCAGCACGCAGTCGCCTGCTTAATGGCGGTGCGGGCGTTCGACAGCGGCAAACGAATGATTTACGACCACGCAAAACGCCAAATTAGGGAAGGATAATACAGGTCAGTAATTATCTGTGGCTACAAAAAAGGAGAGTATCGTTATGAAATTATCGAATCGGCCCTTTAATGTTGGACATTCGGCTAAGCTCAGTCGAAGCCCTCAGGGTGGTGAGCTTGTCGAACCATTGACTCGCAGACGTTTTTTAGGTCAGACTATCAAGCTCGGTGCAGCAGGCGTCACTATATCTCTTGCGACGACTGCACCTGCCGACCAGGAACCTGCAACAAATCCCTGGCAAATCGGCTGCTACACCCGTCCCTGGGACCAATACGATTACCGCACAGCGCTCGATACGATTGCTGAAGCAGGTTTCAAATATGCCGGTCTGATGACCACCAAATCTCAGACAGGACTGATAATCTCGGTTTCCACCACTCCTGAAGAGGCTCAGCAAATCGGTGAGGAGGTGAAAAAACGCTCCTTGACAATCTTATCTGTGTATGGCGGTGACATCCCGGTTGCAAAGTCACTTGAAGCCGGCATCGAGGGCCTTAAAAAACTTATCGACAACTGTGCTGCCTGCAGCGCAAAGAATCTTCTGATGGGCGGAACGGGCGACCAGAATCTCTATGAGCTGTATTACAAAGCCATTGCCGAATGTTGCGACTACGCTGCCGAGAAAGGTATTGGTATCAGTCTGAAACCGCACGGCGGCCTCAATGCTACCGGCCCTCAATGCCGCAAGGCGGTTGAACTGGTAGGACACAAAAATTTTCGTATATGGTATGACCCGGGCAATATCCTTTACTATTCCGACGCAAAACTCGACCCTGTTATAGACGCCCAAACCGTCGATGGCCTTGTCAGCGGAATGTGCGTCAAAGACTACAAACACCCAAAAAATGTCCTTGTAACACCGGGGACAGGACAAGTCGATTTCACCGCGGTTCTTGCTCGTTTGAAAAAAGGCGGCTTCACCGGTGGCCCACTGGTAATCGAATGTCTCCAGCCAGGAGAGCCTAAACAGCTACTGGAAGAAGCCAAAAAGGCCCGGCAATTTCTTGAAGAGTTGACGCAGCAAATTGCACCTATTGCAGTAGCTGCACCGGCGGGCGATACCGGATTGAAAGCAGGTATCGCAGTTACTGACATCACCCCGCCGACTGGCTACCGTATGAGCGGATATTTTTACGAGCGGCTGAGCACCGGCACACTCGACCCATTACACGCCAAGGCCCTCGTTCTGCGGCAGGGCAATCAGCAAGCGGCCCTGGTTATCTGCGACATCATTGGTCTGCCGCGAGATATTTCATCTCAGGCCCGCAAACAGGCAGCCGACAAAACCGGCATTCCATCTGAGCATATTCTTATTGCCGCCACTCACAGCCACACCGGCCCGCTATATTCAGGCACGTTGCGAAAACACTTTCACGACCTTGCTGTAGAAAAAAATGGCAGCGACCCATACGAAAAAGTAGATTATCCATCGCAGCTCGTTACAAAAATTGTCGAGGCAATAACACAGGCCGACGCAGCAGTAAAACCTATCCGGCTGGCGGCTGGTGTTACCGAACAGCAGGGCCTTTCTTTCAACCGCCGATTCTTTATGAAAGATGGGACGGTGCGTTTTAATCCCGGTGTCCTGAATCCCGATATTGTTCGGCCTGCCGGCCCAATCGACCCAAGAATCGGAGTTGCGTTTTTCCGCCAGCCCGATACAGACAGGACAATTGCAGCACTGGCAAACTTTGCCCTTCACCTCGATACCGTTGGCGGAACAAATTACTCAGCCGATTACCCATTCTATATCGAACAGTCGCTTCGCGAAACGTTTGGCCAGGACTTTGTTTTGCTATTTGGCACAGGCACCTGCGGCGACATCAACCATATTGACGTTACCAAAAAAGACCGCCTTAAAACCGAATTTATTGGCCGCACACTTGCCGAAACTATCAAAGCAAAAGTGCAAGAGTTAAAATCAATTTCTGAACCGACTCTCGCAGTTCAAAGCGAAGTTGTGCAGGTTCCCTTGCAGCGCTGGACACCAGAAGAGCTTGCCTGGGCAGAGGAGAACATCAATAAAGTCGGCAGTGATAAGCTGTCCTTCCTCGAACAGGTCAAGGCTTACAAAATCCTGTCTCTTAAGCAGCTCGCCACCGACGTTCTGCCGCTGGAAGTCCAGGTCTTCCGCCTGAGCAGCAGCGTAGCTATCGTCGGACTACCGGGCGAGGTATTTGTTGAGCTTGGCCTTGCAATCAAAGACGCCAGCCCCTTCCCAATTACGCTGGTCATTGAATTGTGCCAGGATTCGCCCGGCTATGTCCCCACAAAAAAGGCATTTATCGAAGGTAGCTACGAGGTAGTGAACTCTCGCATCGCCTCTGGCGGCGGCGAAATGCTGGTCGATAAAGCCATTCACCTGCTCAACTCACTCAAGCCGGGATAACCATAATTTGAAGGACTGTGCCTTGAATGGTTCGACTTTTTCGACTACGCTCCCTTCAACTGCGCTCAGGACAGGCAAGACAGGTTTGCTCGGGCTTGTAGTGAGCTTGTCGAATCTGATGGTGAACCTGTCGAACCATTTAGGATTTAGGATTTCGTGCTTAGGATTTCCTTCTTTGATTTTGTCCCTCTGCGTTCTCCGCGTTCAATTGAAAACAGTATAAATCTGCGTCTGAAAAATTTGTGTCTATTCGTGTGAATTCGTGGTTAATTTTCTCTGCGGTTAAACAAAATCAGTGTGAATCCGTGAAATCCGTGTCTGACAAAAAAGCCGGTCAAAAAAAGGTGGGGCGGGCCTCCTTGCCTCACCCCATTAAAAATCGTTTCCCCCTCAAGCAAATCAGACTGCAACCGACTGATTATACGTTTGAACAGCTTAGCCCCGCCTCCTTGCGGAATAGCAGCTCAAGTCTATTGTTTCTTAATCTTTCTTGGGTCTTTGCCTTTTTCGATGGCCTTTATTTTCATCACCCTTCTTTGATGTCTTCCGCCGCTAAATTCTGTTTCGAGCCAGACCTCCACTATCCTTCGCAATAGGACCTCTCCGATTTGGTCTCCCGACAGGCAAAGGACGTTTGCATCGTTGTGGTCGCGTGAAATCTGAGCGCTGAGCTCATCGTGACACAATGCCGCTCTGATTCCCTGCACCTTATTTGCAGCTATACTCATTCCAAGTCCGGTTGCACAGGCCAGGATGGCTCTGTCGGCTTTCTTTTTTGCTACCGCCGTTGCTGCTTCGTAAGCTATATCCGGATAATCAACCGGATTGCTGTCGTTGGTGCCGATATCAATGCACTTATGACCCATCTCGCTAACTATGGCCTTAATCTGTTGTTTAGCTTCGAAACCGCGATGGTCGCTTCCAACTACTATTTTCATATCACAAGTTCGCTAATTCTTTTCCTTACAGCTTTCTCTATAAGCTCGGCACAGTTATTGAAAAACTCCTGTGACTGGCCTATCGGGTCGGCAATCTCTTCATTTTCTGCCAACAACAAACATTTGTTCGCAGCCTCGGGACTAAGAGCGATAACACTTTTCTGGTGCATTCGCTCCATCACGAATATAAAATCACTTTCCTCGATGAGCTCCTGCGTTAGGTTTCTGCTCCTGTGGGCGGTTATATCAATACCCTTAGTCGCACAAGCTGCTATCGCCTCATCACTCGCCGGGTAATCGGACACATTCATTATCCCAGCAGAACTTATCTTATAACCTATTTTTTCAAGTTGGTCAATACCGCATTGCAATTTTTCTGCTAAATATTTTCGAAATATGCCAACGGCCATCGGGCTTCGGCAGGTATTACCTGTGCAGGCAAAAAGGAGCTTAACTTCTGATAACTCCTCAAGTTCCGTTTGGGAATATACGCCAGGCCTTAGAACATCCAGACCTCTTTTGCCTACTTTTACCACCGTGCTATTTTTTTTGTATTCGCACGGCCCGCCGTCCAGCACCATCTCAATTTTCCCTGACAACTGGATAAGAACCTGTTCGGCATCTACCGCCGGCGGCTGCCCGCCTATGTTTGCGCTTGGTGCAACCACCGGGTTGCTCACCATTTGCAGCAGCGCCGCGGCTATCGGGTTATCCGGGCAGCGAATGCCAATAGAGTTGTTCCTGTAGAGGTTTTCAAAAACTTCATTTTCGAGATTTCTTCGTTGTTTGTCGATATCCTTCTGGTTCAGCTCAAACACTATGGTCAAAGGACCAGGCCAGGCATTCTTGATTAGTTTTTGTGCCCTTAAACCAACCGTAGGCACATATTTTTTCAAATCGCTTTTCTGGCCGATATGTAAGGTATAACGTTTGTCTGCTGCTCTACCTTTGATGTGGTTGAGCTTTGCTAATGAGTCCACTTTGACGCGGCAGGCAATTCCATACACGGTTTCGGTGGGAAATGCCGCCAATCCTCCAGCATCAATGAGCGCTGCGGCCTCATTGATTTTGGCTGAATCAATTTTCTGGACGTCAAGTTGGACAACATTCGTTTGCATAATTCTCCTAAAGTAACCTAAATAGACAATAGTCGCAAGAACCTTACCACATAGCTTGTTACACCTTTTTATTGTGCACTCTCCGATAGCTGCTCAAAATAGCACGCTGACGTATCAGAGTAGCGCCTGGTGGTGGCGGTTACCGGAGTGAGTCTTATGATGCTCTGGCAGAATAAGAAGTGAGGGGACGCTGCCCAAATGCTTGCGAATATAGTTCTCAAACTTTCCAACCTCAATAGCATTTAGAAACCGCCCGATAAAAAAGGTATTAATAATAGTGTGTTAAACGCCTCAAGGTGTTTTTTTGTAAAAGTGCCTGATTTTGCCTAAATAAGCTAATCTATCTAAATTAACACTGCCGATAAAAGCCATTAGTTGGTGACAGATTATAGTTTTATGGAGACTGAAGATATGGAGGCTTTAATAGAGCAGCGGAAGGCCGGCAGGACAAACCTTGCTTGGCCTGTAAGTGTTTGGGTGCCTGAGGCTAACAGATTTTTTAATGGGCGAAGCTGTAATATCAGCAAAGGCGGCGTCCTTATTAGGCTTCCAATTACGGTGCCGATTAGGCCTGGTCATACCGTGGAGCTGAATTTCCCAAGAACAGCCTCATTGGCAAAGGAAAAAGGGCAATTCGCCCGTATCAGAAGCGGCAAGGTGATTAGGGTTGACCGCAACAATTTGTTGAAGGATGCCGAAATCGGCATCGGAGTGGCCTTCGACTGATTGAAAACCGGTTTCTGTCTTAATTAAAAGTTATCGCATACAGGCACGGACTGCTGAAGCCACGGGGCAATGAGAGGTAAAAGGCTGATGGCTGCGAAGGGCTATCAGCCTTTTATTTTAACACGAACTTTTCAAAACCACAGAGGCCCCTTCGACAAGCTCAGGACGAGGTGACGCGGATTTACACTGCCTTTTAACCAGCCAAGAGGATGGCGGGCAAGCTTTGGTTTGGCCGAAGGAAAAGCAACCACAGATTGTACGGGTTACACGGATTTAGACACAAAAAAAGACAAAACAAAAAAGTGACGTCGCGGTGCTGGCAAAAAAACGGTGGATAGGCCTGTTATTCTTCCTTGATTCTTTCAAAGATAGATTCAATATCTTTGTGGGTTTTTTTAACAATTTGTGTGTCATCAACATCAAGGTCAAATGAACAATTCAAAAGGTTGGGCCTATTTTCCCAAGGCTTTTTGAAGTATTCGATTTCTTCAGGGCCTATGTAGCTCACTTCTTTAACATGATTTATATGTTGAAGAAAACTTTTAATGTTGTGTAGTGAATATGATATTAGTACCAATGCGTGAACACTACTTTCTGCATTCCAGTTAAGTGATAACCAACGGGTCTTAAAATTAGGGTCTCTCTTAATAATGTCGCCCTTGATTTCCTTAGCAATGAAAAAACTACTTCCAAACTCGCTACTACCCAGCGATTTCATTTTGTCTTTCGGAACCGCAACACCAGGAGAATCTTCTATACCCACTGATATTGAAAAACCGCCAGATTTGATGCGACAGCCGTGTTTTATACTGTTGTATTCGCTTTTGAATTTTTCGTCGAGAAAATCGCGACTTAAATCCTGCCAAAATTCACCAAATTTAATCGCCATATCTTCATTTTCTTTTTTTACTTGTGCCAAGTGTATCATCATAGCAAAATTTTTCCATGATGATATCTTTACATTGTACACAGGGCTTAAGTGGCGATTAAAATTATAATCTCCAATTTCTTTTATTATCTTTGTAACATCGCCAGGTTTGTATTTTAGCATCCATGCATAAAAACAATGAGGAGCTTGCAAAGTAGCACTTATTAGAGAAAAAAGTGTTTCTAGAGCATGACCATAAGCCGTTCTTATTGCCAATGCCGCTTTCTGTTTATGCTCCGACTGCAATTGTTCGTAATAAAGGTTTGCTAAAAATTCAAAATATTCGGAATCTATATTATTAATAGCTTCTAAATTTCTCTGTGGCAAATCAACGCCCCAGAGACAATACGGTCTATCACATATTTTGAACTGAATATATTGAATGCCACTTTGTGATACGCCTGCAATTCTTTGACTTTCTGATTTACTTGTCATTCCTCAAAACCCAATAATTTAAGATTCCTTATTTTGCAATAATTTCTGTTTTCTTTTGTTTCCCAATTCTAACCAAAACCGGCCTTTTTGCAACCGAGATCTCGTCCTAAGTTCTTTCGGCGGTATACAAAGAAATACGTGTCGCTACTGATGGGGATAATCGAACTCGGAGTGGGGTTTTGCTTGGGTTTGGGTTCGCGATAAGAAGAACACACCCAATAAAACGACTGGCTAAATATTACAGCGTGGAGAGGTCGATGATAGTGGCAAAGGTGAGTTTTGACTTTATAATTTCTGTGGCGAGGTTGAGCCAGGTTTTGCAGCCATCGAGGACGACACTGTCACTGGTGGCAACGGTCAATTCAGTTTTTGTCAGAACGGCATCGGGACTAAAAAGCAATTCAATCTCCCAATCCCAGTTGTTCTTGCGGGCAAGTTCGCCAATAAGAGTTTTGAGTCGGCCACTATTGGAGACGGGACTATCTAAAAGCCAGCGGGTTTGTGAGACGCCGATTTCTTTTAGAAAATTGCCGATAAGCTGGACTGCGGGTATTGTCTCGATAACTTTTCGATAAGTGCCGTGAATGCTTGCGAGGTCGCGGCAGCAGCCATCGCGGCCTTTGAAGATTAAGCCGCCGCTCATTGCGGCTTCGATGGTTATCAGGACATTGTAGCCATCGAGCATAATGGCCTGGTTGGAGATGTCGGCGATTTTAAGCTCGCGTTCCTTTCGTGATTCGAGCTGCTGGTCGGAGCAGGAGTTACGCATAACTGCCAGGCGTTGTCTTTCGGTAAGGGAGAATTTGTCGCCGACTAATTTGAGGGAGCTTTTTTCAGCATATCCCTTTGTCAGTAGCAGCGAAAAATCGGCGACGGCTGCTTGCAGGCTGGGGATTGTATCAGGGGCGAACAGATTTTGGTCCGCCGGATGTGGGCCTCTATGGATTCGCTTGTCGGGCATATTTAATTGACTATTTTCTATTGACTATTTACTATTGAATAAAATGTCTGGTTGAACAGGTAACTGTCAATTATCAATTATCAATTGTTCATTGTAAATAGTCAATCACTAATGGCCAGTCATAATTTAGCATATATCAAGATAGATGATTTAGAAATCATCGGCTATTCGGTTGCGGGCGAAGAGACCGTGGTGGCAATGCCACAGCTTGATGTCTGCTTCGACATCGGCAAGGCCCCCGCGCAGGTTATTTCGATAAATCACGTTCTGCTGACGCACGGACATATAGACCACGCAGCGGGAATTGCATATTATCTGTCTCAGCGGAATTTTTTAGGCCAATCGGTGGGCACGATATTGGCTCCGCAAAATCTTTTAGGGCCAATAAGGGAAATAATCGAAGCGTGGGGCAGGCTCGACGGCAATCAAATACCGGCTAATCTGGTCGGCGTGAAACCCGGTGACGAATACCAGGTAAAGCCGAATCTGTTTGCGAGGGTGTTTCCGACAAAGCACAGCTTCGGTTCGGTTGGTTACAGCATTATTGAGAAGCGTAAGAAAATCAGGCCTGAATACGCCCGGCTTACAGGGCCGCAAATCGTTGAGCTAAAAAAACAGGGAATCGAAATTGATTATCCGCTGGAGTTTCCGATTGTTACATACTTTGGCGACACTCAATATGTGGATTTTTCGCAGCTAAAATACATAGCTGAAAGTAAGATTTTAATCGCCGAGTGCACGTTCTATCAGGATGAGCACAGCGGGCGGGCTGAAGCCGGCAAGCATATGCATATTGATGAGTTTGCGGGATTGTTAAATAAGATGCACAACGAGCATATCATTATCACGCACACGACGCAGAGGACGCCGATGCGGGAAATTCACAGGATATTGAAAGAGGCCCTCGCGCCGGAACTATATGATAAGGTCATCTTACTTATGGCTAACCGACAAAGATGATTGGCTATGTTCTGCTGTAAACACCCAGAGCAGGCTGTTTTTGAGGGGCTTTTTGGAGACTGTTGAGCAGATAATTTTTAACAGCGACATCCCAGCTCATATCTTTTGCAAGATGATAACCGGCCTCAATCATATTCTGGATTTCGGCTTCGTTTTTCGCCAGCCGCGAACATATTTGCATTGCCACCCTTTCGCTCTCGCTTGTTTCAATCTGGTTGCGGATGGAGCGGTCAATCTGCAGCATATCTTCAATGTCGTCGTAGTTTCGGCCGCCTAAGTTGGTGTAGTCGGCGACAATCACGTTCTTGACGCCTTCTGAGTTGGTTATATCTCGCAGGAAGCCCGAACATCCGCAGACACTGCTTATCACACATATCCCGCCGAAGGTGAGCGGCTCGAGCTGAGCGATGCCGAACGGCTCGTAGATGCTCTGGCCAAATTCGACATCGGTTCCCTTGCGTATATCAAGGAACTCCATATCTTCGGGCATTCTTGTGCCGCAGTGTTTCCGGCTGAAGCCAAACTGGTTGATGAAGATGATTTTTATGTTGCGGGATTTAGCATTGAATTCCTGTATCTGCGTATAGAGGTTTGCCTCGCCGCCGGACAGGTCCGGCCAGCCTTCGCGGTGGGCCACAGGCCAGTTATATGCAGATTCCATATTCTGGATGTCAGTGGTGCGTCGCTGCGAAACCTCGGTTGATAGGATAAATAACACGCCGGTTTTGCCCTGTGTTCTAAATTCTTTTTCTAATGTGTGAAGCACGCGCAAATCCCGCCAGAACCCTTTGCTTCGAACTAATCTTCCAACGTGTGCGAAAATAAAATCGGGCTTATAGCCTAATAGATTTTCACAATAAAGCTGGAGTTTTCGTTTTGATGCGAGCTTGTCGGCGACGGTGATTGGATATGCAGGTATGCCGTTATAAACTATATCAATGTTGGCGCTTTCGAATTCGGGCGCCAGGAACCGCAATTCATCTACGACGTAATCGCCCACTGCATATATATCGTCGCAGTATTTTGAGGCCTCCACGAGGACGTGCTTGAAGTAAGAGCTCTGGTCGCCGAAAACTTCGCTAACATAAAGTTTGTCGGTGTGGGCCTTGCGCATAACGTTGTAGAACATTGTGTCGTGTCCGGGGTGCTCTTCAATGATTCGCCGCATTGTGGCAACCTCGTGCGCATAAAAAACAGTTCGAAAATTGGAGGAATTTTCCAGAATGGCGGCTAAAGCAGTCGGCATTCCCATAAACTCGTGTGCAATGATAACCGTGGAGTCGCTGGCGGCATCAATGGCTTTTAGAGCAGCAATTGCCACCGGCGCCAATCTGACGTATTGTTCATACTCCCACAAATCTTCGTATAGGTGACTTCGGATGCCAAATTCTTCAAACAGGCGGCCTTTGAATTCGTCAATTATTTTCTTATCCATATATCTTACATCTATCAGCAGCACCTCCGGCGAGCTTTTTACACCGGTCTGCTCATCAAAGAATGTCCTTCTGCCATATATAATGCCGGCATTGAAGAGACTTTCGATTTTGCGAAATGCCGGTGCATATCCGGGGTTCAAGAACCCGTCAATGGACGAGTAGAGCACTTCCGAATTCTCACCAAGCCGCTCCGAAACAGGACCTTCGGTGGTAAATAGCGGGCCGACAAGGATTGAGCGGTCAACTGCCTCAAGGTAGGATTTGCAGGTGAAAAGGCCTTGCAGGACGGCGCCTATGCCGCCGATTTTGCCTACCGTTTCGTGAGTGACATGCACGACTGTTTTCTGATTAGCCATAATAAGTTTCCCTCCAAGTTCAATGTAATTTCACTTGGATTTATCCTCTACTATTCTCTACGTAAAATATAAGAAACAGTTTGCTTATGGCCAAATCGGAGGGTCGGTGTTCGCTATTAGTTTTTATAGGCCGAAAAAAGTGCAGGGGATTAGGAAAACGAAGGTATTTTTTAGGACCGCGTTGGCGGCTCTCGAGGTTTTCTTAGGTTCAGCTTATTTTGTTGCGCAGGTCTCTTATCAGACCCGAAAGAACCTGTTGTGAGACATCGGCTAACTCCGGCTCAGGTATTTCGCTAAGAGCGATTCTATCCAGAATTTCAACTGCTTCCGAGCCATAAGGGGCTATCAAATTCAGGATTTTCTGGGCTTCATCCAGTTCGCCGTCAGCCATAAGTCTGAGGTAGATAATAATATTTTTCGTGAGCTCCTTTTCGCTCATTTCGATTGCAGCCCACCTTGACCGGTCGGCCGGCCTCTTATTTTCTGTCAGCTCTTTTTCGTCCATTTCGGTTGTTGGCTCAGACGTTTCAGGTGGAATGAATCTTTCCTGCAATATGTCCTGTGTGAGCTTGTGAGTTTCGTCCATTAGCCGTTTTCTTTTCTCCTCTTCCGATTCATCTACCGGTGCAAGCTTAAGCTCTTCATCTGAGCCCGGGCCCGGGACATAAAGCTTGTTATGGCAGGCGGGGCATTTGCCCCATTTGCCGCCGGCATTGTCGGGTGCTTCTATTTTTTTTCCGCAATTATTGCAGTGAAAAATTATTGCCATTTTGTCACCTCAGATGAAAACACTGTTTTCGTGGGATTTTCTGCTGCAAAAATTGTTGCATATATCTGCCACGATAAAAAAGCTAATGAATTTTATAATTCCTCTTTTAACGAGTCAATAAATTTAAGCAACGTATATTCGTCTATGAGCTCATGTGTTTCCTCATCAAGCCAGAGTTGCTCAAGCCAGTCGATTAGCTGTTCGATTTTAAGAGGCTCGGCTCTCTCTATCTGCTGCTCTGGTGAAATAGATGGATAAGATACTTCGGCTGGAGTGAAACCGGCAGCCATAGTTTGACTCATATCCTGGCCAGCGCCACAGGTGAATTCTTTTGTCCAGCCGGCCTGCCAGAGCCAGTCTTCACAGAAAAGGTCAAGGTCATTGTAATCGACATCATTATCGTCATCGAGGCTGAATTCGTGATTATTGCTTTGCCAGACATTTGCAAAAAGGGTGTAGTCGATAAAGTTCACAATCAGGTCGTCATTAAAATCAGCAGGACTCAGGTAATATTCATCTGCACCCATATCGACTATTTCGGTGTCATTGGCGTCACCATCTTTTACACGGCCTTCGCCATCAACATCGGTTTCGTTTGGGTCGGGAGTAAAAGTTGGGTTGCCTTCATCTATACACGGTGAGTTTGAAGCAAGATGAAAATTATTAGAGTCGTTCGGGTCATTATAAAAAATCGGGTCATCATCAATATTACCCTCACCATCATAGCCACCCTCGATGCAGGAGTAATTTACATCAAAAAACCCTGAATATGTAAAGAATGAACCGAAGTCGTTACCCCAGATGATACAATTGCTTATGTTGGGATTCTCAGGATAGTATGGAGAGTTTATTCCGTAGCCGGTATTGTTGACGATTGTGTTATTTCGGATTGTTGATGAGGCTTGAGAATTGTAAATGTAGATTCCATCGCTGTTGTAAACTGTGCCATTGTTATGTATCCAGTTGTTTTTTATCGTTGTGGACAACATATTAACAAGGTATATCCCAATTATAACCATTGAAGCGAATTATGCTATTGGAGACTGTTAGCTGGGAATTAACACCACCATAAATATCACCATAAATCCCATGATTGTCGTTACCTGCGATGATGCAGTCAGTAACTGTCAGAACAACAGAATTCGTGTAACCTATTCCATCGAGATTGTCTTGAATCGAACAAGCTTTGATATCAGGTGAGGAGCTATTTTCGCAACCTATGCCATACCAGCCGCTTTGCTGGATTGTGTTGTGCATGATGTTTGGTGAGGCGCCGTTACAATATACTCCATCGTAGTTGTTCTCTTTGATTGTGTTGTGAGCAATTGTTGGTGAGCCGCCATTACAACAATAGATACCCGACCAATCGCCCTTTGTTACTATAAAGCCATCAATAATAGTTGTATAGCCGACGTTTGATGCTGTTACCACATGCCGAGCGTCACTGGTGCCATCGTTATCCCCGTCATTATTTAAGTCGCCATTGAGAATGGTCTGGTTTGTGATGTAATTGCGCTGCTCACGGCTGGTTTCGTTACCGGCGAATCCTCCGTAAATACCCACGCCATCAACGAGAAGAAACGTAGCGGAATAGGAGTTAGGATCTGTTCTTTTCGAGGGGCGGTACGTCCCTGCAGCAACCCATATCTCGCTGCCGCAGTTTTGCCTTGCTCTTTGAAGGGTGCTCTGAATCGACCTGTAAGCATTATCCCACGACATTCCTGTGTTATTGCCGGGCGCCTTTTTATTCACATAGATAATGCCTGGATTCCAGGAGTTCACATCGGTAATCTCAACAGAACTAACAGGGTTTATTTCGTTGGCGCGAAGAATACAGACATTTCTAATAGTGCCTAACGGCTCAGCGAGGTCATTAACTACAACTGTCAAAGTTATAGAGTTTGACTCGCCAGGTGATAGCGTGCCAATCTGCCAAGTGTAGGTGTGCTCGGAGGAATTGTAGTTAGGGTCAAAAGCATCGTTGGGTTCGACCTCCTGGGGCAGATAATCGGTGATTGTTACACCGGTTATTTCTCCGAGATAGTTCGGGTCATTTGGATCCGGATTTGAATATGTAATAGTGTAGGTTATAAAATCACCGGGTAAAATAGAGCCGTCTATATTATCAACCTTGTTAAGAACCTCCGGCCGTTTTGTTGCCTCAAGAATAGCATTGTAAAGATTCAGCCTGCCGCCGGTTACGCAAAGGCCATCCAGACCTTCGAGCCTATCAACAGTATCGAGAATGATTTGTTTGACCTGAAGGTGAGTTAACGTTGGATTTACCGACCATATAAGTGCGCAGGCGCCAGCAACGTGTGGCGTTGCCGCCGATGTGCCACTCGATGCACCATAATACGTCGAAAGGCCGTAACTGGTCATTGAAGGTGTCTGATAGGTAGGCAGTGTGCTTAGAATGTCCGGGCTTGGTGCAGCTAAATCAACAAAATTAGCTCCGTAGTTTGTTGCCCAGTTCCACGGATAAGGTCGCTTCGAGTACACAGACGCTTCATCGTTATGGTCTGTGGCCATTACCGCAATTATGTTATTACAAGAGTAACTGGCGGGGTAAAATGGGGTCGAATCATTATTTGAACCTGAATTGCCGGCTGAAGCGACAAACAGGACACCTGCAGCCCCGGCATTCTCTATCGCTGCCTCAAGGTCAGGGTCGTAGGGCATCCCGCCGTAAGAGTTGCTCAGGACTTTAGCTCCCATCTCAACAGCGTATTCAATGCAATCAATTGCACCGGCTGAATCTCCTAAACCGGTCTGGTTCAGAAATTTTAGGGCCATTATCTTGACGTTCCAGCATACGCCGGTAACGCCTGTGTTATTGTTGCCAATTGCGCCGATTATTCCTGCGCAGTGTGTTCCATGCCAGCAGTCATCATTTGGGTCGCCATCATTATTGCAGAAATCGTAACCATAAATGTCATCGATAAGAGGATTGCCATCCCCATCTGTGTTTCCATCATCGTTAACGCCATCAAAATCTTCAGGTCCTACAATGCCTAAAGGTGGATGGTCTTCACCAGGATTTATCCACATATTTGCAGCAAGGTCCGGGTGGTTATAGTTAACTCCGCTGTCGAGGACGGCAACAATAATATCACCGCTGCCTGTGTGGATGTCCCAGGCCTGCGGCGCATCAATATCGGCATCCGGCGTTCCGGATGTCGTTCCTCCACAATCCACAGGGTGAGTTTGGCCGGTATTGTGCAAAGCCCACTGCTGGTTAAAGTTGGAGTCATCAGGGAAGATTGAAGCAACCCTCACTTTGTAGTTTGGATGCGCGTGTACAATTCCATTTGTCCTGTTAAGGGTTTTCATCGCATCTTCAACTTTACAATGTTGCGGGACCTTAATCAAAACGAGGCCCGGAACGATTTTGAAGCTGTGTTTTATAGTTACGCCGGTCAGACAACTTAAAATCTGACTTTTCTCTTCGATGTTGAGCTGTGTCGCATCCAGCTTTGGGGCAAAACGCACAAGTAACTCGCCAGGGACATATTCGATATTGGATGCCCCTGTGAGTGAAGTGCATAGATATAGATACACTATAGATAGAAAAACTATTTTCTTAGACATGTTCAGCTCCTTCCTTATTAAACAAAACTTCCTTTTAGATTACTTTTGTTGAATGGGTATCTTTTAATGTTTTCTTCGAAGAACAATAAGCCCAACTGCAAAAAACAAAAACGTCGAAGGCTCTGGAATTATTGTTCCCTCAACTGACAGTGTTGCTTTATCCAACAATATAGATCCGTGCTGCACATACCTGCCAAATAAAATAATGAATTCAGTATAACCAATTGTGATCACACCCTCTCCGTCAAGCAGGTCAGACCACGCCACCGTTCCTGACGGCCCAATTTTGGATAAGTAGCTGAAACCTTCAGGCTCTGGATAAGTTGTTTCTCCCCCCCAAACCTCAGTTCTGCGCAAAGATGGATTAAAACCCAAAGAAGCGTAAATTCCTACTTCGAGCGGGAAAGGATTTCCAGGGTCGTAATCGTATATAGCTAGGCCGGCGGTGATTTCACCTGCCCAATCCATATATACATTTGTTATTTCAGTGAGGGTAACTCCGAGGTCAAAGTCCGATTTCCAGTATGATGGGTCTGGCGTTGAGTTATCGTGGTCATATTGTCGCGGGCAGCCCAAATCGAATAAATCGAGTTCAACAATGGCTGCGTTCGTCATTGTGGTAAAACCAAGAAACACAACCATTATTATTGTGATTCCGCGTTTCATTTTTTACCCTTTCCTTGATTTATAAGCTTTCATATTATTATGTCATAAAATACGCGTAAAGTCAAACAAATTTTCCGTAAAAAGTGAGAGTGCGAAACTTAACATAGAAACTACAGGCTATTTGTTTGCTTTATATTCTGCAACTATCTCTGTGGTTATTCCGCCGCGAGGCCTGAACCGAGAGGTTACCTTCATCCATCGCGGGTTGCATGCTTTTCTCAAATCGTCAAGTATATCGTTTGTAAGGGCCTCGTAAAAGATGCCCTTATTGCGATAGCTCTGGATGTAGAATTTCAGGCTCTTTAGCTCAATGCAGGATTTATCAGGGCAGTATTCGATGATAATCTTGCCGAAGTCCGGCTGGCCGGTGCGAGGACAAACGCTGGTGAACTCGGGGCACTTGATTGTTATACAATAGTCGCGCCCCGGACTTGGATTGTCAAATAGTTCTATTACCGGCTGTTCGCTCATTTTTAACTGCCCTAAAAACCTTCCTGCAATAGTATAATCGAAATACCGCTCAAAGGCAAGCAATATCAATAGGAGAAATAATAGAAACCCGCTGGGTAGATGCAAGGCAGGACAAAGATATTGCATTGAGCCGGAAAATAGGTATGCTTATACCGTTCTGCCGGCTGAGTGGTTTGGCAGAGCACAGTTGATACCAGCGTATCTTGTTATGAGTTGTTAGCCGGTTGAAAGGAATTAACAGATGGCCAAAAGATTAGCTGTTGCAGGTTTTCTGGCTGGGATGGTGCTTTTCACACTGTCGGGTTGCGTTACTTGTTGCGGGGACAAAGGAACCAAAGTGAAAGAAGAGATAAAGCCTGTCCAAAAGCCTGTCCAGGAGGCCAAAGGCAGGGAATTTGTTTTGCGCATTAACTGCGGTGCTTCTGAGCCATACACCGATAAGGCCGGCAACACCTGGCTTGCTGACCAGGAGGTAGGGCCTGACAAAAAGTGGGGTGTCGTTAGCGGCCAGACGGTGGACCGTGGTGATTTAGGTATGACTGACACAAATTCGCCGAGAGTCTATGAGACCGAGCGCTATACTATGGAAGCATATAGATTCAGCGTTCCCAATGGCGAATACACCGTCAAGCTGCACTTTGCCGAGACCTATTCCGGCATAACCGGTGAGGGGCAGAGGATTTTTTCTGTAACCATCAACGGAAAAAACGTTCTTACTGACTTCGACCCGTTTAAGGAGGCCGGCGGACCCAATAAGCCTGTGGTCAAGACAATCAAAGACGTTACCGTAACCGGTGGAGAAATCGTTATAGCTTTCACTGCGAATATACAGAATCCTGAGATTAACGGTATTGAGATACTGTCCACGAATTTGGTGAGTGGTGGGTGGTGAGTGGTGAGCGGTTAATTAGCCAATTAACCAGTTAGCCGGTTTTCTGGGAGGCGAGTTTGTGGAGGACAAAAAAGCAGTAGTTTTGCTGAGCGGGGGCGTAGATTCAGCCACAACTCTGGCTATCGCTCGCAGCGAGGGTTTTCGGTGCTACGCCTTAACTTTTGCGTATGGCCAGCGGCACAAGGTCGAAATCGAGGCGGCAAAAAAAATAGCTGCATTTCTGGGGGCTGTTGAGCATCGAATAATTAACATTGACCTGGCTGCTTTTGGCGGTTCGGCCTTGACCGATTCGGCTATGGAGGTGCCTAAGGATAGAGCGGATTTGGGAAAACCTGCACAGATTCCGCCGACATACGTGCCTGCCCGCAACACGATATTTTTAGGTTACGCCCTTGCCTGGGCTGAGGTGCTGCGTGCGTTTGACATCTTCATTGGCGTCAACGTTACCGACTATAGCGGATATCCAGACTGCCGGCCTGAATTTATATCGGCTTTCGAGAAAACCGCCAATCTTGCCACCGCCGCTGCTGTCGAAGGTAAGGGCCGATACCGTATTCATACCCCGGTGATAAAAATGACGAAGGGCCAGATTATTCTGGTCGGCAAAAGACTTGGCGTTGATTTTTCTATGACGCATAGCTGCTACGACCCGGATGAGCAGGGCAGAAGCTGCGGACGATGTGATTCGTGCAGGTTGAGACTAAAAGGGTTTGCCGAAGCAGGGCTTAAAGACCCGATTGAATATCAAATATCGAATAATGAATAATGAAGGTGAGCGAAATTTTTTATTCTTTGCAGGGTGAGGGATTTTTAGCCGGTGTGCCGAGTGTGTTTGTGCGATTAGCCGGCTGCCCTTTGCGCTGCCGATGGTGCGATACGAAATACGCCTGGAACCCGGCGGTTGGCGAGGAGCTCGCTATTAGCGGTGTTGTCCAGACTGTTCAACAGTGGCCGTGCAAATTCGTGGTAATCACCGGCGGCGAGCCAATGGTAAATCCTGACCTGCCGAAATTGGTAAATCAGTTGAAGGACCTCAGAAAGCATATAACGATTGAGACGGCAGGAATTAAATTCATAGAGGATTTAAGCTGCGATTTGATGAGCATTAGCCCAAAGTTGAGTAACTCAACGCCGGCCGAGCCGAAACTTGCTGCCGTTCACGAAGGTTCGAGATTGGATGAAGCTATTTTGCGGAGGTTGATTGATAATTATAAGTATCAACTAAAATTCGTTGTGGATTCGCAGAACGATTTATTAGAAGTTCAGCAGACAATAAAAAAGATAGGAAACGTAGATTTGGGCAGCGTGATGTTAATGCCGCAGGCGGCTACGAGAGAAGAACTTTTGGCCAAATCGCCTTTAATTGCCGAGATGTGCAAGAGCAGCGGCTTTGCGTTTTGCCAGCGATTGCAGGTTCTGCTGTGGGATAATGCAAAAGGGAAGTAGTTTGCGCTAATTAGTTGTCCCTGAAAAAGAATTTAACTTTTTTACGGATAGCAGCTTGCATTCTAAAAAAATCGCGCTAAATTGCAAGGAATCGTTCAGAATTGTTAATTTTCTTGCAATTTCAGAGAGGCATT
>Ga0315279_10003808_pt1 | contig 20693 bp, 21 predicted proteins | sample YL17G06_20_MG_FD_203694 | JGI IMG/M metagenome (GOLD analysis project Ga0315279, IMG submission 203694) | Sediment microbial communities from Yellowstone Lake, YNP, Wyoming, USA - YL17G06_20 | ecosystem: Environmental > Aquatic > Freshwater > Lake > Sediment | place: USA: Wyoming | collected... | reverse complement strand
AAAAGAAGATCTCCGTCTTTCAATCCGTATCTTGTCAAATCTGGGTCACTGAGCTTTGAAAATTTCAGACCATCCAACTCGATTAGACCGCGAACGATATTGGGAATCCTAAGGACAGGAATTCCTTCATTCGGCATAGATGTGCATTTTACCGAAGTTCCATAGCGAAGCTCATGAATGACCTCTCCCAGCTCAACAATCTCCCAGCCTTTCGGGTTGTTCGCAGGGTCCCCAAACATCTTCAGAAAGACTGACTGGATGATCTTGTTGGTGAGCTGGTTTGATTGCTCCCGCCTCTTCTTCAGATTGCTGGCTCGCTCTAAAACTGAGACAATTCTCCGCTGCGTCTGTAGACGTGGAACAGGAAGCCTGAACTTGCAATAGTCTTTTGCATTAATATTGGGTTGCGCAACTATCTTCTTTCTGGCTTCAATCTCTCTGTTGAAGTCTGGGCTCAACCCCCAATAGAATACGAATTTTGGCAGAACCTTCTGGGTATCGAGTCTGAATCTAATCAGATAGGATGCAAACACAGCAGGCTTCTCTAACGCATGGTGAAGGTAGACTCTGCCAACAGACCCGCTCCGCGCGATCAAGAAATCATTCTCATGAAGCCTGTACTTGCCAACTTCATCAGAATTCAAATTGACGTAGTGAAGATTCTCAGGCTTGAGCTGTCCTTCGTCAGTAATATCGCTAATTCGAATATACACAGTGTTATTGATTTTCGTTGAAGAGCGCGCAGTTAAGCCATACTGTGGCTTGTCTAGAATGACATCGCCAAGAGTACTAAACCCCCAATCATTTGGAGTATTTTGCATTCAAACCATCGCTTTCAATTCCTGCAATTCTTTCGCAATCTCTTCCTCCAATTGCGAAACTCTTTCAATCAGAACTTCGGGCTCTTCGTACGCTAGTCCTTCGTGCTCGACCTGCTTGTATCGAGAGATTGACAGATTGTAATCGTTCTTCTTTATTGTATCAAAAGGCACAAGAATACTCTGAGCCGATTTGGCACGCCCTTTGAACTTCTTGATAATGTCAGGTATGTCGCCGTTGCCGTCGATGAAATCCCGCTTCTGATCCAGACTGTAACCGTCCGCCTTCATGTCATAGAACCAAACGTTCTCAGTACTCCCGCCTTTGACGAAAACAAGCACCGCTGTCCCCACGCCTGAATAAGGCTGGAAGACTCCCGAAGGCATTGAGATAACGGCTTGAAGATCAGAGCTCTCAAGAAGCAACTGCCTGGCTTTGACGTGGGCATTCGACGAACCAAAAAGAACGCCATTGGGTACAATTACGGCAGCCTTGCCTCCGACATTCAGCAGATTGTGGAACAACTCGACAAACAGCAGCTCGGTCTTCGTCGTGTCAAGCTTGAAGTTGTCGTTGATATCCGATTTGTCTACGTATCCCGCGAAAGGCGGATTAGCGAATACAACATCGTAGACTGACTTCTGTTCGAACCTCTTCGAAAGCGTATCAATTTGTTGGATGTTAGGCTCCATTATGCCGTGCAAAATCATGTTCATGAGAGCAATGCGAATCATCGTAATCTCGAAATCAAAACCGTAGAACGCCTGTTTAGAGAGAAGATCCCACTGTTCCTTCTTGACAATCTTGTTTCCTATGAGATTATGAAGCGTTCCGTCTTCGTCGATTTTCACCATGTCAGGAGTCGTGTACTTCTTCAGGATGTGCTGATACGCCGCAATCAGGAAGCCACCAGTCCCGCAGGCGGGATCGCAAATCTTCTGGCCGATGTCAGGGTCGACAAGCTCGACCATCATACGGATGATATGTCTGGGAGTTCTGAATTGCCCGTTCTTTCCCGACGTCCTTAGCTCTCCAAGTAGATGCTCATAGATGTCTCCTTGAATGTCCGGTTTCTCACCGACAACCTTGATGCCATCAATGATTGAGACGGCTTCCTGTAAGAGCGAAGCCTTAGGTATGATGAACGTGGCGTCCTTCATGTACTGAGAATAAAGAACATCCGAGCCATTGTGCAGGTTCTTGATAAATGGAAAAACCACTTCGTTGACATGCTTGAACATAGCCTCAGCATTGAGGTTCTTCCAGTACGACCATCTGCATTTTTCCTTGCCCTCAAAAACAGACTTGTATTTCTGGCCTCTCGCCTGCGCTGCCAGCCCGTGCTGTGTATCTAGCTCGTCTAACCTCTTCATGAAAATGAGATAAGATATCTGCTCGATGTTCGGAAGTGGATTGCTCAAACCTCCTGACCAAAATGCGTTCCACAATTTGTTGATCTTGGACTTCAGTTCGGGATCAAGCATGAGTGAAGACCTCCACCTCTAGTGTCTTGCATAGGCTAAGAACTTCGTCTAGGTCATTCTTTGGAAGAAGCTGGACTGGATTCGGTGAAATGTTTGTGAAGGGAAGTTCGAAGAGGTCGCTGTATTCTATGTGATGCTTCTTGCTGAAGACAGTCTCGATTGTTCTCATGAAATTAACTTGGTCTGCATTGAGATAATTCTTCTCTATCATGAACGTCTTGAAGGCTTCATCTATTTCCTTTTCTGGGTCCGGGAATTCATAAAGGCCAAGTATCTTCTTGATGAATTCGACAAGGGTTCCCTTCGGCTGCTTGTATGCCTTCTGAAGCGTCTCCTCGGTTACGTACAGCTCTGGGCTGTTCAGGGTCTTTTCAAGTTCTTCTAGGTCTCTTTCGGTGATAATCTCATCTCGCATAACCTTCTGTATTGTCGGATGGCTTTCGGCGAGTTCCTTGATACGCTTCTCAACTCTTTCCATGTACGTTTTCGCAAGAATTGATTTCGGCGCAGTAAGTGGCCCATAGTCGATGTACTCTCGCTCTTGGATAACGTCGTCTATATCGAGCACTATTGGCGGACGGGGTTCTGCCCTCTTGTACTTCATGAGCGGAGTTAGTTCTTCAAGCAACATCTGTGCGTCCTCGTAGGTTACGCCTTTCCAGAAAGCGGCTTTCTGAACCTCGTTGATGAGCCTCTCCTTCTCCTTGACCTCTTTGATTGTAAACGGCAGGTAGTCCATTATCTCGCCGATGCTTTGCTTCAGCCTCTCAAGTTCGGCTTTGTTCTTCTCCAAGACAGCGACGCCAAGGTGCTCGGCCTTCAGTTCAAAGGACATTTGATTCGGGTCAACGCCAGGCTTGTACCTCATCAACGGCGTGATTCGAGTTCGTAGGAATTGCAGCGGCTTGACGCCGATTCTCGTCCAGAATGCGGGCGACTGGGCTTGTTCAAGGTCTCTTGCAGCGTCCTTAATCGCCACCGAATCTCTGGGCAGATCAGCGATATCCCGAAGAATCTTCTGCTTTACCAGCTCTGCCTTCTTCAGATTCTTGTGCCTTAGGAAATGTTCGAGCTGTCTCACCCTTAGAAGGAAAATCTTCGCTGGCACTGCCTCGGTCGGCTTTGCTTCCTTGCCCTCCGGGTGCATGTCGAACCAGTCAAATACTTTCCAAAAATCAAAGATTAGAAAATCCTCTTTCTTCCCGTTTGGCAGCCAATCCCTGAATTTGCACGCAGCGTCCACTCTTGTGCCTCTTCCTATCATCTGCCAGAACTTGATTTTCGAAAACACCGGCTTGACGAAGGCTAGATTGCAAGCCTCAGGAATATCGATCCCCGTGTCGAGCATGTCTACCGAAATGGCAATCCGAGGCATGCTTTCCTTCTTGAACTTCTTCAGAAGCTGCTGAGCCCTCGGGTCCTCAGAGATGATGTACCTAGCGAGTTCTCCCTTGTATTCAGGATAAAGCTTGTTGAAGGCCTCCCACAAACGCTTAGCATGTTTCTTGGAAACGGCGAAGAAAACTGTCTTAGCGGGCAGCGTCCCAGTGACATCGCTGAGGCAGTTCTCCATGAATTCCTTTACGATGGCTTCGTTGGTTCCGACTACTGCGACTTTTTTCTCTATGTCGGTGCCCTCGAAGTTGATGTCCTCAGGCTCTATGCCTCTCTCCAAAAGTTCCTTCTTCACTTCGTTCGGGACATCTTCTGGCTTGATTCCCGAGATTTGGAAATGCGTCCGTGCCTCATAGACATTGTACGGGGCGAGATAACCCTCCTCAACAGCTTGTTCGTATGTGTAGAGAACGGTTGGATTTCCATCCTCGCAGTCAAAGAAGCGGTAGGTGTTCCTATCGATGAGGTCCGCTGGAGTGGCGGTCAGGCCTATCTCGATTGCGTCGAAATATGTGAAAACGTCTTTCCATTTGTTGTAAATCGATCTATGACTCTCGTCCGAAATGATGACATCAAAATCGCCGATTGAGAACTCCTGGTAACAGTCCATGAAGGTCTGAATCGTCGATGCAAACAGACGTTTGTTCTTGTCAAGCGTTCCTGTGAATACCCTGTCCTTCAACTCATCGGGAAAGTAGACCTTGAAGCCGTCGTTGAAAGCCTGATCTCTCAGTGCCTTGCGGTCTGCAAGAAAGAGAACCTTCTTCGCCCTGTTTGCTTTCAGCAGCACATCGATAATTGCCATCGCAACTCTGGTCTTGCCAGTTCCCGTTGCCTGAACAATCAGGAATTTCCGTCTGCCTTTTTCAATCCCTTCTGTGACGCGTTTTACTGCTTCAAGCTGATAGGGTCTGTCGACTATCTTCGGATTGATTGGGATATCACGAAGATTTTTCTTCGAAGCATTCTGGAATCTTATCCGCTCAAGGTCTCCCAGGCTGTGGTACCCTTTTACCATTCGAAGCGATTCGTGCGGTCGATTCCAAAACCAGATCTCAAAGCCGTTCGTCAGGAAAATGAAAACGTCTTTCCCAGTCTGCTTCTTGATATCGTCGGCATATTCCTCGGCTTGTTCCTGGCCGAGAACAGGGTCCTTTGTTGTTCGCTTCGCTTCGACTACTGCCAGAGGCGAACCACTGCCATCCAACAGCAAGTAGTCCGCGTATGCCTTTTCGGCTGCAGTCTTCAGAGTTTCTGAACGAGTTTTGTAACTTCTAGTTTTGAAATCAGATTGCTTTGTGTCAACTTCTTGGATGACTTTCGTGATGTCCTTAGGGTCCCAACCAGCTTTTTTCAGCATGACATCAATGAGGTCCCTGCGAGTCTCGTATTCGGTCTCAGGTTTCATCTGCACACCATTCTTCACATGCCCGCTCTTCACGTTGCTCCTCCGAAAAATCGCTAATTAGTAATTCGTGGTGCGAGAATAAATTAGTTGTAACTCTGTGTGCCACCAAAATCATTTCTTGCCCCTCTTGACCGAATCCCAGCCTTTCTTCACAATCTCCTCGTAGACATTCGACTGCTTCGGTATCGGCTTCCCTGACTTTGCAGCTTCACCGACTAATTCTCTGAGATATCCATCGATTTCCTGTGCAACTTCTTCGTCGAGCGTGAATGATACCTTGACCTTCGCCAATAACAATCAGTAGAAAGTAGATAGTAGATAATCTTATAAGAATGTTGGCAGAAAGTAGATAGTGGATAGTAGATGAACCTGAGCTATCTCTTCCAGGTGTTCCTCGACCAGTTCTCACCAATAGCATCCTTCCTCGCGATTTCGAGCTTCATCTACGTGGGCCTCGGCAGGAGCAAACTGTTCCAACTTCATCGCATTCCCAGATTGACACTGTCCGTTATCATCGGTCTCTATTCCGCGAACTCGTTCGACTTCTCAAGAATCATCGGTCTCGCTGCCTTTGCCGTGACGACTGGAATCACAATCATGCTGGTGTGGCACGTGCTTCTTGCAAGAGGCAAGCCGCAATCCATCCAAGCCGCACAGGCTGCTCCCCCGAAAATCCAGGAAGGCTCTTCGTCTAACCTTCTCCCTGAGAGCGGCTATGTTGTCTGGTGGAATGTATGATAGGGGCAAGGCGTCAAGTCGTGCCAGTTCTGTTACAGCCCAGCTATCAATTCTATCTGTCTTGATGCGCGATTCTGCAATTAGCCTAGTTTTCTTTGGGTGTGAGACGAGTATGTTGTATCCTTTCTCTCTTAGTGCCCTGTAGATGGGTACGATGGAGGTGGATGCCTCCATGGCGACCTTATCGATCGGATACTGACCGAGGAAGCTGACGACTTCATCGTTGGAGAGTTTTCTCTTCTCGACCACTTCTCCACCATAACTCATTACGGTGGCGTAGACGCTATTCCTATGGACATCTAACCCACATACGAGCGAGCTCATACGATGCTGTGAGCTCGCCCGCCACCTTACCCCTTTCTCATCGCATCACAAAACCTAACCGACGGTTCAATTCACGACGCTCGCACCACGAGAGGCACACACACAACAACTCCAACAACGACGATTCAAATTACCACGCACACACCAAAGGATATGGACTCAAACTATGGAATTCATATCCAGTGTCCGTTATCTGCAATCCAATCTAGCATCTGAGACACATAGCTCCTGAGGGCAGCCTTGGATCTGACGTTGTGAATCACGAAGCCAGGACTCGACTCTCCAGCTCTAGATGAGTATCTGAAGTCAAGATGTGTTGCAGGGTCATTCCTCAACACTTCGAGTTCCTTGTCGATACTGACCCTTTGGCGAGTTCCACTTCGCGCTTTCTCGGAGATCTCCAGTATCTTTTCGAAGATTGCGTAGTTGCTCAACTCTCTGTCTCTTGTCAGCGACGAAAAGTGTCGGAGTCTAGAGACAGATCTCTCATCGAGCGCACGAAACTGAAAGGTAGTCTTGTCATGACCTAAGTAACTCAAATTTGGATTGATGGGGATGGCCGTGAAACCTCTCGGAGGACTGGAATACCGATCCCGCAGAAACGTTTGGCGAAATCCCCCATACGAGACTTCAAGCCAGATATTGTTGTGACTTGAATTCTTGTATTCGTTTGAATCGTGCATTGCTCTCATCACAGTGATTGTGCCATCATATCCGCCTGTAGGGTACCATTGGTTCAAGAAGTGAACAAGAAATCTGTAACTTCTTGAGAAACCAAGTTCTCTCATTGGAATTCGATTCATTGCGGACAATACTGTCCCAGAGATATGAGAGTCAAACCTCCTGTAGCTGATTGAAATGTCTCTGATGTGTTTCAGGTGGAGCTCTTTCATAATGGCTAATGCGTCGGTCTTTATGTGACTTGACTTGTCACCGAACTGTACATATTCGTCGCTTGTGAATTTCTTCAAACTGAAGTTGTCTCGGACACCTAGATTGGGGAAAACTGCGAGCCTTACTCGGCGTTCGAGTCTCTTGCTGAATGTGGCATCGGTTGGGGAGGACCATGGGATGATGTTCTTCATTCTCAAATCAAAATGGACCCGGAAATTGCCATCGGGATCGTTGGGCCGCCCAGAAAGATGGTCACTCCTACAGGTGTAGACTACAGGAACTCCACGGTCAGCGTAACCAGCCTCGAAGTAAACGGATGGTCGTGCATATGTTAGATCTGCGAGGGCGAAATCACATTTCTTGAGTTCAGTCATAATCTTGTTGTTGATGTCCTCAAGATGTTCGATGCGGTCAACCCTTACGGGAGTGATCTTAAGTTGTCTGAGAGTGGGTGCAACGAGCTTCTCGTACGCTTTGTCTGTGTCTTCGTGCCCGAAAGCCATCGCAATGAAGCACTTCAGAGAAATATCACCTTTGATAGAAGTCGTCGGATAGACATTCAGCTCCCCAACGACAATCTTCGCCTAACAGATTCGTGGACCTTGAATGAGTTGCGGTATCGCGCATTTTTGCGCAAGTAGTGAAGTGTACTCTTCCCTATTCTCAGTCCGCGAGCCTCTGATTGAGAGAGAGTAAGGATTCGTTTGCGAAGTTCTTGGCAATCAACTCTCGACAGAGTTGGCGCTGGGTCATCGAATTCTATCGTCCTTGATTTCCCAGTCAGGAAAAGGCCAATCTCGGCAGCTTTCCGCTCGATAACCCTATCCCACTTCAACGCTCGACCATTGTATTTGACTCCGGAATTGAACGGTTCATGCGTGTATGCAGCACTGGACACGCACAACTTGCTTATGCTGGTCTTGTTCTCGGTTTTCCCTCTCATCCTAGCTAATTTCTCCCAACTTCTCAATTATGTCTGGGGCAATTGAGACCAGGGCCAAGATCAGTGCCGCGGCGAAACCGGCAGTGATCATGTTCCAACCTTGATCTATCATTGTCTTATTGTCAATCGCCGAACCTGTAACTACCAAGAAGGCGCCGGCGGCGACCAAGATGGCTCCTATTCCAACCGCGCTGACTCTGACAACGACCTTGAAGCTGAAGTCCAACACCAGCATCTCCTACTGGCGAGCAGTTGACCGTCTGCTCTTCTCTAAAAGCCTTGCATCCCCACTGGTTTTCATTGCCCACGGATTCTTGTGTGTTCTCTCTTTGGCGTGTGTGAGCACCAAGCGACCCACCACAGATCGATTCGGACTTGACGCGTCCAGAAAGCTCTTGAATGAAAGACACTACTAAATCCTCGGCTCCTCTCATGACCGGAACTTGGAGATTCCTAGAGTACAAGGCCTTCTGGAAGGGAATAACGACCGAGCTTTGGATGATCGATAAGCTTCTTGGAGACTTTGGATTTTGGGATCTTGGAGTGGATCTTGAACCATCGCGCGCACAACGAATGTCGCGGCAGTTGCTTGATCACATGACGAAAGAAGCCTTCAATACGGTCAGGTATCTCACACCGTGGATATTTGTCGCAACATATAAGATACTTGAGGTTATCCACGAATCCACGAACAAGGGGTTGCCTGTAACATTTCAAAAATACCCGGTGCTATTGGAAGTCTGCGAGACTCTGCGAGAAAGCTTCCGACGAGCCAGGAACAAGATTGTGCACACAGGGAAATATGCCGTTTCGGCGCTCCCATACAAAGAAAGAGGTAAGACGCTCTACGACAACTTTCTCGTCGTTTCTGATGAGAATCATAGGAGAGTAATCAGAATCTCTCTCTATGATGTGACCTTTGCAGCAGCTTTCGTTTCATGTTTGGTGGAAGCAATCAGGTACGGAAGAACCCGAGGTTCAGATCTTGAAGGGGTTTATGTACAAATCGAGGCACTCAGATTGGGAGGCTGGATTGAGAAGGAACTCTATCTCAAAGTTGAAAGCTCCCGCAAGGGTTTGAAGGCCAGCTCTTAGCGAATATTCAACAGAATCCTGTTGAGTCAGCGATCTTAGGTTGGAAGACCTATTAGCGCTGAATAGTCATAACGACAACTGGGTTATCGATATGGCGAAGACCAAGCCTTGGGTTGCTGGGCTGATCGACAACCTGGCTGGCTCCAACTTGATTAGGAGCACGGGCATTCAGCACAGGAATAGGCTTGCTCTTGTTCTGCTTGATAGCGGATTAGAGATTGTGGAATACATTGTACAACGACTTGATTGGGGGATACAAGATTCTAGATGAACAATTTCGAGTGAAACACTAGGAGACTCGCATACAAATGAATGATCTAGAGACATTGCTCGCATGCTTTGCTGTGGATCACCTCCTCCACCCGTTCCTTTTGCCGTTTCCATTTTCGTTGGGGAGGTTTCGTGGTGTTATTGGACGACCGTTAGGATAGGTAAAGTGTGTGTCCGCGTCAACCCACATCCCACATTCAGCACTTACACGTCCCTCTCTCCACTTCCACGTCCCCCACCAACAAGCCAAGATACCTATATCCCCGGTCTAGTGGTGCGGACGTCCGGATTTGAACTCGTGGAATCGGTTGTTTTGTGTGTATGCGCACCACTGGGCCCCACATACAAATCATACTTCAGGAAGGATGGAAATCTCATCGATGAACTCGCGCCGAGGGCTGGATTCGAGGGGCGCCATCCAATGGCCCAATCCTCTCTTACATAACATGAGGCATCAGTCAACCAACTGTGCAAAGTCTTAAGGCGCAAGCATGGAGAATCTGTTATCACCTGAAGGTGGAACTGGCTTGCCTATGCCGAAGGCCGAGCGCAAATGCCCGGGGTGCGGAAAGGCGTTCAAAGCAATGACGGACGCTCAGTGGCGTAACGTCCTCCATATGCATCGGGAGTTCTCGATCAAACACAGGCGAAGGATTGGATCTAGATGAAAGAGAGGATAGTCAGGATCCTGCTTTCTGCAATTGTCTTGCTACTGGTGGTCACGGCTTTGCCGAAGGCCCCGGCTCTGCAATTGGATAAAGATTTCAACGGATACAACATCTACTTCAAGTATCCGAAGGAGGTCAACTTCTCCGTTGACGAAGGGACTGATGAGTTCGGTATTTTGCTTGGTCGCCATGTGGCCCACTTTCTATTCGTGGCGTGGGTCACCTCGCCTGTTGATCCAAAGGACGTCAGCCCCTACATAGCCAACGCCACCAGCACCATTATCCGACTATTTGGCGCAGGTAACTTGTCTCTATCGTTCATCCCCGGATCAGAAGGGCAGGCTGACGTCGAGAGACATACCGCGACCTACAGGCGTTTGACCGGCATGTTTGGTACGTGGGAAGTAGGAGGCGCCGCTGGCAGCTGGTACTGTGACGTGACACACAGGGTGTTCACTCTCGCATCCTTCGACATGACGCAGGGGTTCAAGCTGTTTACGCAATACCTATCCAATTTCAACTGCCACCCCACCACTCCCGGCTTCCCTCTCGAAGGGGCCGCAGCTGGGCTTGGGCTGGGCTTCACGGCTATCCTTCTCCAAAGACGGCGAAGAACAACCGCCAGACGAGTCGGAGGTGGGGAGACGTGACCTTGGGCGGCACTCTTGTTGCCACTTCACCTCGCGAGTCTCGAGCTCCAAAATGGAAGCGAGTATTGGCGGCCGTTGCAGCGATCGTCATCCTAGGGGTCGGGCTCGGCTACTTGATTTTGATCGCGAAGAACCCGTCATTCATCCAGGTCTTATTGGTGGCTTTTCTTTGCTCAGTGTTAGCATTAGGGGCACTTTTCTACGCAGCATTTGCCTAGTACGCGGAATCGATACCATCCATATTCGACAAGAGAATCAATATGGAAACAGATCCCGAACGAAACTGAAGACGCCGCCTGAGATATCGACGGTACTCGTTGGTGTCTCCCCCATGCTACCAACAACCATTCCTATTTGCAGAACGGGTGCTCAGACGGCTGTTGTGCACACTAGTCGGTCCTTGTGGGCAGGACCCACCAGCTGCGGGTGTCTCTCATTCTGGGTGTCTGCGGGTTTGTCTCTTGGCTTGCAGTGGTGTAACGATTAGGAGTAGCTTGTCGCCTTCGGCTTTGAGGGACCAGTCAAGCTGATCGCCCTCGCTCAAGTCGAATTGTGACACGATGCCTGCGGGCACTGTGGTCCTGAGTGAGTTGGAGTTGGCTCTGGCGTTGACGAGCACGGTTTTCTGTCCTGGAGTCATAGTCTACCTTCAGGCGTTGTTCTGAGCTTTATTGGTTTCGACCTATGAGTAGGCGGAACCTGTAAATCCGATCAGTAGACTACGCATAGATCGACGTCACATGAGTAGCCTCGAACTGACGCAGGCCTTCCATCTCACGCGAAGGGATGGCTCAGAAGAACCGCAAGGATTCCTCAACTTCCTAGCCGACTGTTTGCATAGCGCCGGGAAGGGCAGAGGTAGAGCGGAGGTACGGCTGCTCCAGCGTGAGCTGCTCAAGAGAGGCTGGCACCCATGACCACCGCAAGCATCACGAAGCCTACTCCCTCAACGTTGGCTCGACTCATCATCTGTCCAGCATACGTTGGAGCTCCATTCGCCCCGGAGAGCCGCCTCAAATTTCAAGGGCTGCATGCGATCGCCGTCCTACGCGTAATTGCACGACATCTCAAGCAGGGTTTCCAGTTGAAATCTCTCGAACGGCGAGGGAGAGGATTTCGTCTAGACTTGGAGTTCCTTGCGTCCGATGGCAGGGTCCGCGTGAGCGAAGTCAAATCCGCGCGCAACTTGAATGAGGTGCACCGAATTCAAGCCGCTCTCTACTGGGACGAGGGAACCCATGACGAAGTTGTCCTGTCCAATGGTACGACAGACATTGTGCTTGCTCGAGAATACGTCGAAGAGGTTCATCGACGAGCGGAGATAACCAGGCGGTTTCTGATGCAGAATCCGGATCGGGCAGCCGTATCATTCAGGCCGAGCCCATGCATGTGTCGTATATGCGCAAACTATCACTGCCCCTTCCTTCCCAACAAAGCGGCGACTGACCAAGGGACCTTCTCATCAAGGAAGTGAGACAATTGGCAGGACAAAGGATGCGTGAGCTTCGCGGCATGGAGATCGCGGCGCGCGGAGGTTGCCTCAGGCGAGCCACGGAGTCCCGCTACTTCGTACGCTCTCAGAGCGGAAACGGCTGGTACACGGTCGAATGGAAGACAGAGAAGTGGGTATGCGCATGCCCCGACTACGAGAGGAGGAACAAACCATGCAAACATATCTATGCGGTCGTCTTTGTGCTGAGACTTCCTCAGATTCTGCTCGCCAATCCGATTCCCAAGCCCAGCCGGATATCCGGGAATACCTCAGTGCTGGAACGCAGGATGGGATTCCCTCTTGTCTAAGGAAAGAGCCGTTGGCAGTGAACCGTGCAAACTCCGTCGTCAAACACGCAAGTCTGATGCACGTAAGATCGAGGGGCTAGCTATCGCTCTGGAAGGCTTGGTCAAGGAAGTGACGAATGAGAACTTCATCGTGAAGCCACGCGGGGACAAAGGGAAGTGCGTCGAAGTTAGGTGGGACGGTCAGAGGTGGAGTTGCCAGTGTGCCAACGCACAGCAACATGGCATTTGCGAACACATTCACGCAGTCAGTTTCGCCAAGAACTGCGTAAGCCTTACTGAGGAGCAGAACGAAGCACTGTGCCCTCGATGCGACTCCTCACCGGCCTTTCACGTACGAAAAGGGATTAGAAACAACAAGTATGGGCTGGCACAGACTTACCTCTGCACCGTCTGCGGTCTCAGATTCGTTCACCGACTAGGGTTCAAAAAGATGAGGTGCAACCCAATCGCGATCGTTGCTTCCCTAGACTTATATTTCAAGGGACTCTCTCTGAGCAAGATAAGCTCACACTTGAAGGACTTCTACAACGTCCAAGTCACGCCTGTAACGGTCTACAACTGGATCAAGAAGTACGTCACTTTGATAAAGAAACATACGGCACGTCTGAGACCGACAGTTTCAGGAAAATGGCACGCTGACGAGACAGAAGTTAAAGTCAATGGAAAATACGCATACATGTGGAATGTGATGGACTCTAAGACTCGATTCTTGATAGCGAAGCTGCTGTCTTTTGGGAGAGGATCAAAGGAAGCTACGAAGCTGCTGACAAGAGCCCTCAATCGAACCGGCAAGGAACCAAGGTCTCTCATCACTGATGGTCTGAAATCGTACGGTGCAGCAATAGACGCGAAGCAGATAGATGGTTCAATGCGATCCACAGCCCACCATGCAAGTGGGCTTCAGGATGCGGGAAACAACAGGATCGAGAGAATGCATGGGACAATTAAGGAACGCACTAAGCTGCTCAGAGGTCTGCATGACATCAGAACAGGGAGACTATTCATGGACGGCTTGGAGACATACTACAACTACGCTAGGCCACACTCAGCTCTCGATGGCAGCACGCCTGCCGAATCTGCCGGTATCCACCTGCGCGGACAAAACAGGTGGACATCACTCATAATGGCCGCCTCTAAGTCCAACGTCAGACGGAGACGCAGACGACGATCTTCCAGTTCCAAGCAATCTCGCAAGTGTTAGCAACAGGCGAAAGCAAACTGGCATATCCTTAGGCTTGGGCAGCTAGTTCCAGTTCGCATCGATGGTACCAATTCGATGTCTCATCCTGCGCTCCCCGAAAAGTCACAGAAGTTAGTGAGACAATCACGGCCGCTGTCCCGGATGACCCGCATCCTGCAAATGTCACAGATTTTCGCGAGCCGCACCCTGAGCGAAAATGTCGCGACAAATGAATACAACCGTCGCGGGTTGTCTATAATTGTCGTGACAATTCAACGATGAACAAGCGCCGCTGAGATTTGTGACATTTGCGACACTAGCCCACATTAGCTTCCTGTGAATCTGACCACTGTGAGTTTCGTGACATTCTTCGACGGATTATACTAGGCCCCTTGTTCTTGTCAGAAGGATACGCGAATCCGGACCGTGAGCAACCTGTCAGGGATCTAGAGTTTGCAATTCTGAATCACGACTATCTTGAAATCAGGGCTGTTTGAGCACGAATCTGATTCATACGTCTGGTCAGGAACGTGCGATCACTTAGGTTTTCTCATTTTCGCTACTAGTCACTCAGTTGCCCATGATTGCTCGAACAAGTCATCGACTAGGACCCGGCCTGGCTCACCGTAAGGCTCAATTGTTCTTCCCGGCGCAGAAAAACGATGCACGATCGAACATTCCGTTAGCCTTGTATTGACAACCTGTCGAGTCGTAGTCTGTTCTCGTACATATCTGAAGGCCAATCGTGTCGAGTGTCAATCTCCTTGACAGTGAGTAGGACTCAGGTTGACTTTTCTCTGCCATGCTGACAGTTGAATGGAGGCAATTCTACGAATTTCTTCTCGTACGCCCGGAGAAGTTCGCACTCCTTGGCTCTCCTTCTTTGCTCACTGCCCATCTTCAGACAGACGAAGGATAGCTTCATTCTCCGGTTGTATCGTTGGAGATTTTGGACGCCGCCGAAGGCAGAGGCAGGGTGTCTGTCGTAGTACGTAGGGTCTGTGACGCACCCTACCCGATTGCCTATGTTCTTTCCTTGACCGATGTTAAGGATGCGGCTCTTGCCCAGACAACGATTTACAGAGTGGTCGGCAAGGATCACATACACACCCGGTGTGCTGAAGTTCCAAATGTCAGGGTCTTCCAGCCTAAGTGGTCGCTCATGTTCCCACTTTCCAAATTCCCTGAGCCATTTGATGTCATCTGGCAACTGACAACCTCTCCCGTCCCTTGTCAAGGTTACTAGGTAGCGTTAGCAGTTTGGATCGTGTGTCTTGTGACTAGTCTATCCACCGGTTTGTACCCGGGTGTATTGCTATTCCGGCCATCTCTCAGATGTCTCTTCATCTAGCGCTGTCTGTGGGCGCACATAGTTGTAGTGTGTTCGGTAGCCCCTACGCTTTCTCCGCTGAGTTTGTCCGTCTCAGGTGACACATGACTTTCCCGCGCCCACGCATTGAATGATGAGGGCGCTTGACCTTTGTGCTCTTCTCCAACTGCTTTCCTACAAGCTTGTTCAATTTGCGTATCTGGCTCTCCTTTCTTTCTGTAGCTCTTAGCTGACACTGCGTACCGTTTGTACATTTCTTGTTTCAGTATGTGAGCGAGGTTCACCAGCGCTTCTGTCTGATTCGGTCCAAAACTGATGTTCGCATTCGCGTTTTGAGCTGCAGTCTTTCTGTCTTTGAACTCCTTTCTCGGCTCAATGAAGTCCATCATGATGATTTCTCCGAGAAGACGCACTTCCGCGTTTTCCAGAGAGCAATTCTTGGTCGGGTTCTCGGAAGCCATGATCTTCAGCTTTCCCTCGACAAGCTTTCTCCATCGATTGTTGACGCCTTCGATCTCGTTTATGGCGCTGTAAATCTCGGTTTTTGGCACCGAATTCATCTTCACTTTTGTTTCATCGATTTTCCCTTCACGAACTAGGCGTCTATACGCAGCTGCATAAGCAGAGTTTTGATCACACCAGAACTGAATGCCGTGCTCCGGCATGCGAATCCTGTTGAGAGTCGTCATAATGACTTCGCAAGCGACATCAGTTTCTCGACTTCTGGCCAACTTGACCGCCAGTCGAGTCTTTTTGCCCAAGTCATAGGTGTTCCATTGCCACAGCTCCTCCCACCACGTTTGGCCGTTCAACACGTGCTCTACTTTGTGCCACATCTCATCCAGATAGATGGTTCCTGAACTGTCAAGTTTCAACGATAGGAGAAGAGGCGCGAGGATCACGATCCAGTCTTTAATCCAATTCCTGACCGTCGATTCGCCGGCGTGATCGTCGCAGAACTGTGGAAGTCCACCGCAGATATCTCGGTAGGATAGTCCCTTCAGGGCATGGTATATTGCATAGGCCTTGGCTTTGGCTGAATGCTGCTCATACTTCAACTCGGGATAGAGTGGAAATGTGACTCCCTTGCATCCCTTTCTCATACATCTCAACAATACTTGCCCACTTTTTCTGTGCAGTTTCTTTCTACGCACCATGTCAGTCAAATGGCAACGAGGGCACGGGGGCGGTTGAAGAGACTCATTGAAGCTTTCGCCACAGCGGCGACACGTGTAACGCTTGCCCTGCACAACGTCACCTGCGATTCTCTTGCCTGCGCATCTAGGGCAGAATAGCAAACTAGCGGACGGAGATTTCGTTTTCTGCGCAATACTGGGAGTGCCATCGTCTGGCGGATCAACCGCGGCCTCTACTCTTGGTGAGGTAGTGTTCTGACTAAGCGCAGGTAACGCTCTGTCCACTATGAGGGGCAGGCTTGGCTGCCATAAGACAATAGAAGAGCATTCTACCTCGTTAGCGGGTTGGTTCCTAGTCTGTTCACTTGCTGGCTGACATACAGCAGTTTTCTGCTCTGTTTGTTCCCATGTAGTCTCTCCTTCTTGAACGCTATCTCCTTCGACCTGTGACAAGCATGAGGTTGCAGCATCTTCTGTTGGGGCAGATGTGATCGAAGCCGTGGCATCCATACTTTCGTTCGGCAAACCGTAAGCATGGTTCTCATCTCTTGCAATAAGACCGCCATTGAGCATCATCTGCAATTCTCTTCGCACTGAATTCTTGTTCAGTTTCGCGCCATCTGCAATCTCAACAGGCTTCAGACGTCTCGTCTGCTTTGAGATGAAGTTCAGAATGCTGTCACGTACAGTCCGTGTCTCGTCAGACTGAGCAAATCCGTCCGAGTCGAGCATTCTCCTTCACACATTCTCCGAGTCAGGCTCGGCTCTAGACATGGCCTCGCAAGCGTGACAGCTCCATGTCCTCGCGAATTACGCGGCGATGATACTCCAAGACTGCCTGAGCAACTGCCGAAGCATAGCTGGAGGCTAGACCAAGCGTTACGAGTTCGAGTAGTGCCTTGGTGACCTCCCCAGAGTAGGTTTTGCAGATATGCACTCGTGCGCCCACAATCTCGTGTTGCTTTCGTGGCATCTGATCACCACGAGGCTTCGAGGCTTGATCTTTAAATGGTCACGCAGCTGATATTCCTAGAAAAGCCAGCTCAGCTTCAGCAACTGGATAGCCTGCTTAGGCTCTGCTGTTTCCGCTGTCATATCCTACAAAGAGCTCAGTAATCCGACCGCACTCGTGGATACTCATAGGTCACTCTTCGAAGATGCTGACCGGAACGCGTTGTTCCCCAAGGAACCGCGTCAGTTCTTGACAGGTATTCAAACATCGCGTAACGATCTCCTTCTTCAGCAGCTCCATCTCTCTGTTAGGCTTGAGGGTACTAGGATTCGCATATGCATGAATCTCCTTCTGCAACCGTAGGAGCTCCACGCGGAATTCCCTCGGATACACGTAACCAGTGTCATCCTTGCCCGATTGAAGAAGAAGTACGATTGCCCTGCTAACCGCTTCTTGAATCTCTTTTCCATCAGTGACAGCCTTTAGAATCGCCTTCAAAGTTTCAAACATTTCAACTTCAAAGTCCTCGTCGTATTGGGTTGCAATATCCTCTAAGCGAGATTGTCGGAGGCCAGGTGGTTCCAAAAGAATCCGCAGGAACAGAATCGGATTCTTGATTCTGGGCAAGCTCCAACGAGCTCGGTCATACCTGGTCAGCGGCCTCAAAAGAAAAGGATCAGCTTCGAAATCACTGGGATCCGCAGAGTAGTCTGAGGACATTTCGTGACACCTAATACACGAACTGGTCGTGAGCAGCCCGACGTACGCGTATTTGTTCCGGTCAGATCTGAACAAGTAAAGTCGATATGTCCTTGTGAAGTAGAGAGCGGGCGTGATTTTCAGCCGTTCAAGAGGATGATGTGCCCTGACCTCTGCGCACTCGGCTTCCAAGCAATGATGACAAAAGCAATCGACAGTTTCGGGGATCCTAGAAACCAAGATCAGGAGGCGCTTCTTTGGTCTGAAGGCTCGACGGGGCCCTACGTACCAGAGAATGCCTAATCGCAAGAGTTCTTCTGTTATCGGTTCAGCGACGCTTGGATGAATAAGAAGGACGTTTTTCGCGAGTTTTCTGATCTTGCCTTGTCGGAGAGGTTCTGTCAACACCCCCGAGGTGAATCCCTCGTACCTTTGGCCTTTGTACATCCGTTTCCAACGAACGCCCCACAATCTTCTGTGCAAGGAAGTCTTGCGAAGCTTGGGGTACCGATACTCAACCTCAGTGTAGGACTGCAAGGATTCTGATAAGCTCCTTGCATCAACCAATTAGAAGTCCCACCCACCATGAAGGGCCGTGTCCGGCGTAATGAGTCACGATGCGTTTTCTGTACATAGACCTTGGGATCCGCTGGGCAAGACGACCAAAGGCGTGACGAACTGCATGACAGTCAGCTGAACATACAATTGCGTCCAATCTGACCCAAGCAAGGACAGATAGTAGCTCACGTGTCAAGTGGCGTTCACATTGAACCATAGAGCCGTCTCTGGACGGAAAGTCACGATCGTCGACAGCGTCGAGGTGCACTGAGTTTGCCCGACGAAGGCAAGACCGAGGTCTGCTCAGTCGTGTAGGTCACAAGTGGACCAGGCACTTTGGGAACGAGCGGCTTTGTTAAGACTTCCAACTTCCAGGCTCGTCGTTCTACGGCGTTGGCATTCTGGAGTTGACGCGCTGGAATCGGCATGACGAATCGGTGTGTCAAATCTGTGTCGTCTGTGCGGTACCGTGCTCATTTCGCCCCCGTGGGGTTTGGTTCTCTAGGCTGCTGATATGCGAATTTCTCGGACGATCACCGAGAAATCAAGTTCACCACTATGGGACGCACTATGCGAGAAGCCATGTTCACACGCCTCGGCCCCCTTTTTAAGCCTAAAGAGAAGCTCTTCCGACACGCATTGAGCAATGCTTCGGTGAATCTGGAAAGGCTGAAATCGTGGGTTCGAATTCATCTGCCTGCTGATGATGCGGTTCGAAAGGCCATTCTGTCCCAACCTGATGACATGTCGGTTTCCGCTTTTGTTGAACTAGCTGCCTCATGGGACAGAATGATGACATCGGCTTGACCTCGCTATCAGGCTGGCTGCAGGTCTGCCACGACGACTTTGCCACTTGGTAGGTTGCCTACGAATTCACAGCTTCCCTTGTTAATGAGCTCCGCAGCTTCAGGCGCGTCGAGTACCCGCTGCCTCCTCACGCTATTCCCATTTCCGTTTCCATTCTCATGAGGGACACATTCAACTGGGTGCTCGTCGACGACTTTCCGTTTGAGCATCTGTTTCAGGTCGTCTGTGCCCATCTGAGCTATGTCTAGGTTCGCCAGCTCTTCCTCAGTATAGCCGACTGTGAGGAGGAGGATTTCTCTCAACTGCTCGATTCGAAGAGACTCGTCTTCAGGTTTTGGAATTGTGTCGAGGAAGTGCGCTGCTCGGCTGAAGGCTTCACGCATATCCGCCTCCAAGCTTTCGGGGAGCCTACGCTTGTTGAGCGTATACACGTGTTCGATGTCGCCTGTATGCCCCATGAAGAAGACGCGGTAGTCTCTAAGGAATCCCTTTGTTTTGGATTCTGCAATCAACATTCTGTTGTCGAAGTACACGCGGAGTATGTAGGGTCGCCAGTTGAACCCGGCCGCCCTGAAGGCTTCGCGGATGCGGGCTGAGATTGCCTTTGTAGTAATGTGGCGTTCCTTCTTTGCGTCGAAGTGCGAGATAACAGGCGAGTTCGGCGCCAGCGTGTGGCCTAGTCTGAGTCTACGTTCGAGCTCCTCGCTGAGATAGCGGCAGCCCTCCTCGTTGAGGAGACCAAAGTACCGGTGACCAGCCTTGCTGAGTCCCCTCCGAACGATGACCATCGTGGGCACCACGGCGAACGTGACCGTCATCGCCTCGCGGTCTATCTGAATCTCCGGTAGGTCACGTATCTCTAAGCCGTCAGTTCCCTTGTGATTGCCCACAACCCCTGGCCTGAAACCGCAAAATCCACAAAGCGCCATCGCAGCCCTAGTCCTTGTGCAGCCGTGCTCGAGAGCTCTGCGAAACTCGTCTGGCTCAGGCGCCTTCTCTTCCCTCAAAGTGGGGGTGTCGTCGGGGTCTGTGAAGGTTATCTTTCTCTCGCCCAAGCTGACGTCGTTGAAGGCTAACCAGGATTTGACTCCCTTCACGATTCCCTGCAAGTAGGAACCTGCATGCCCTTTCCTCTCAAGCTCGGTAACCATGTCCACGAGCAGGTTGTGTATCTCCTGTGGCTGCTTCTCCAAGAGTCTTGGTGGTGTCAGGTGGAGTCTGTTGCAGAAGAGTCCGAGTCGGCGGAGGTTCACTTCGGCGGTGAGCTCCGACGCGCGGCTCACATTGTCGTACCATCGACGGACCTGTGGATGCTTCAGTAGTGCTTTGTGCGCCACCTTATGCGGCCTCCAGCCTCCTCGATGGTTGATATAAAAGCCGGACCCAGGCCGATTCTGAGGACTCGCCCAAGTAGTTTGGCGGGCCCGGTGGGATTCGAACCCACGGCCCCCGGCTTGCCTCGCTCTGTTGCAGGCCTAGAGGGCCGATGCTTTGGACACCCGGGTTTCAGATCGGCGGGTGCTGTCCAGGCTGAGCTACGGGC
>Ga0315279_10003807_pt1 | contig 20693 bp, 15 predicted proteins | sample YL17G06_20_MG_FD_203694 | JGI IMG/M metagenome (GOLD analysis project Ga0315279, IMG submission 203694) | Sediment microbial communities from Yellowstone Lake, YNP, Wyoming, USA - YL17G06_20 | ecosystem: Environmental > Aquatic > Freshwater > Lake > Sediment | place: USA: Wyoming | collected... | reverse complement strand
ATTATCTCACGGCCTCCTCTCCATATCAATGACCCCTAAAATTACCGATAGGACGGAGAAGAAAGAATGCTATCGGCAATTTTAGGTGACCCGAATTGACAGGGCCGGGGGCGGCCGCTAGAATAGGGAGGCGACAGCAGGACCCGATGAGGGAAAATCCGGACCAGGGTTAGAATATCCATGAAAAGATACTGGCGGTGCTTTGTTTGCAACGACATCCATTACGGCGTCAGGCCCCCCGAGATCTGCCCGACGTGCGGCGTCCGGCACGCCTATGTCGAGGTCACGTCCGAGGAGGCCCGGAAGGTCGGAAGCCTGACCAAGGTGGAGTTCACCGAGGCGGACTTCCGCACGGCCATCGAACGGTTCACGGAAGGCAACGAGTTCCGGGTCAACCCCGACAAGGAACGGGTCGACATGCTCCTCGCCGGGATCTCCAACAACGAGCGCAATCACGGACTCAAGTACTGTCCCTGCCGCTTAGCCTGCAGGGATTTCGCGGAAGACCTCAAGATCGTCTGCCCCTGCAACTTCCTCGTCCACGAAACCTACAAGGGTAAAGAGGACGGAGAATGCTGGTGCGGGCTCTTCATCAGGAGGAAAAAATGAAACGGCTGATCATGTTCCACGGGAGGGAGTGCCCCCACTGCACGCGCATGATGCCCCTGGTCGACAAGCTGCATAAGGAGACCGGCATCGCCCTCGAGAGACTCGAAGTCTGGCACGACGAGAAGAACGCCGATCTCATGCGCTCCTACCGGCCCATCATCGCCCCCAAGTGCGGCGGGCAACTCCGGACCCCGACCTTCATCAACACGGAGACGAACGATCTCATATGCGGCGAGGTCGATTACGAAGAACTCAAGGAGTGGGCGACGAAATAAAGTCTGCCGGGACCGGACGACGCTCCCCCCCTGAATCCGAAAGGAGGGAAACGATGATCGAACGTTTTGATCCCCTCAAGGGCGAGATGCTCCGGGTCCTCGACGAAACGGGAGTGGCCGCCGGGGACCTCGAACCCCGGCTCGAGGCCGAGGACCTCAAGAAGATTTACGCTCTTATGGTGACGACCCGGACCGCGGACACCAAAGCGTTCAAGCTTCAGCGCCAGGGCAGAATGGGGACCTACGCGCCCAGCCGCGGCCACGAGGCCTGCCAGGTCGGGTCCGCTTTCCCCCTAACCAAGGACGACTGGTTCTTCCCTTACTTCAGGGACCTGGGGATGTACCTCACGCTGGGCTACCCTCTCTCTACCTATTACCGCTATTGGATGGGGAACGAGGCCGGCCTGCGCACGCCCGACGGTCTCAACATCTTCCCGCTCGCCATTCCCGTCGCTTCCCAGATCCCCCAGGCGGTGGGCGCGGGCATGGCCGCTAATATCCGGAAGCTCCGGCTGGCCGTCGTCTGCACATTCGGCGACGGGGCCACATCCGAAGGCGATTTCCACGAAGGGATGAACTTCGCCGGCGTCTTCAAGACGCCCAACGTCTTTGTCTGCTACGACAACCAGTGGGCCATATCCGTTCCCCGGTCGAGACAGACCGCGTCTACGACGATCGCCCAGAAGGCCGCGGCCTACGGCTTCCCAGGCGTCCTCGTGGACGGGAACGACGTCCTGGCCGTTTACGCGGCGGTCCGCGAGGCCGCGGAAAGCGCGAGGAGCGGAGGCGGCCCGACCCTCATCGAGGCCTTCACCTACAGACTTGCGGACCATACGACTTCCGACGACGCCTCGAAGTATAGGAAGAAAGAGGCCGTGGCAGAGTGGGAGAAGAAGGACCCGATCGAACGTTTCAAAGCTTATCTCGCGAAAAAAGGCCTCTGGGACGAGGCCTTCGAAAAGAGCGTCCAGGACGCCGCCGCCGATAGAGTCGAGAAAGCGGTGGCCGAAGCCGAGGCCGCTCCCCCGCCATTGATCGAGGACCTGTTCGCCTTCACCTACAGCTCGATGACGCCTAACCTTGAGGAACAGCTCGAAGAAGCCAAGGCCGCGAAGGAGGGCATCCGATGAACGTGACCATGGCCCAAGCGATCAACCAGGCCCTGGCCGGGGAGATGGAAAGGGACGGGCGCATCGTCATCCTCGGCGAGGACGTCGGCGTCGACGGCGGGGTCTTCCGGATCACGGACGGCCTCGTCGACAGGTTCGGCCGCGAGCGGGTCATCGATACTCCCCTGGCCGAGTCGGCGGGCGTCGGGGTGGCCATCGGCATGGCGGCCCTCGGGCTCAGGCCCATTGTCGAGATCCAGTTCATGGGCTTCATCTATCCGGCCTTCAACCAGATCGTCTCCCACGTCGCCCGGCTCCGAAACAGGACGCGGGGCCGGTTCACGGTCCCGCTCGTCATCCGGACGCCGTACGGCGCGGGGGTCCGCGCCCTGGAACACCATTCGGAGAGCACGGAGGCCTTGTTTTGCCACATCCCCGGCCTGACCGTCGTCGTCCCTTCGACGCCCTATGACGCCAAGGGCCTTCTCATCTCCGCGATCCTGGGGGAAGACCCGGTCCTATTCCTCGAGCCGACCCGGCTCTACCGGGCGGAAAAGCAGGATGTCCCGGACGAATCCTTCAAAGTGCCGATCGGGAAGGCAAGGGTCGCGCGGAAAGGCAACGACCTGACCATCATCGCCTGGGGAGCGATGGTCCCGGTAGCGGAGCGGGCGGCGGTCCTGGCAGCGGAGAGCGGCTGGAACGCCGAGGTCATCGACCTGAGGACCTTGTCTCCGATGGACCGGGAAACGGTCGTCGGGTCGGCCAAGAAGACCGGCCGGGTCCTCGTCGTCCATGAAGCGCCGAAGACCTGCGGTCTGGGCGCGGAGATCGCCGCCCTCATCGGCGAGAAAGCCCTCCTCAGCCTTGAGGCTCCGGTCCTTAGGATCACAGGATGGGACATCACTCCCCCGCTTCCCAAGAGCGAGGACGTCTACTACCCGAATCCGGAGCGGGTCCTCCGGGGCATTCGACGGCTGATGGAGTTCTGAACATGGCCAAGCAATTCCGGTTTCCGGACGTCGGTGAAGGGATTACCGAGGGCGAGATCGTCCGCTGGACCGTCCAGGAGGGCGAAGAGGTCAAAGTCGACCAGACGCTGGGCGAGATCGAGACGGACAAGGCGGTCGTGGAGATGCCGTCTCCCTTCGCCGGAACCGTCCTCAAACTGCATTTCAAGCCCAAGGACATCATCAAGGTCGGCCAGGTCCTGGTGACCATCGGCGAGAAGGGCGAGCCGGTCGTCGAGGCGCCGGCGGGAATGCCGATCCCGAAGGAAGCCGGGGCTCAAGCGGCTGTCCGGACCGCGGCCCCCCCGGCCGCACCTCCTGGAGAATCTTTGGCGACCCCCAAGGTTCGCGCCCTCGCCCGCGAGCTCGGGATGGACCTTACGTTAGTCCGGGGGAGCGGCGCAAGAGGCCGAGTCACCGAAGGCGATGTCCGAGGGGCCAAAGAAAAGGCCCCGGCGGCCGAAAAAAAGCCGGAGTTCAGGATCAAACCCAAGTTCGACTTCTACGGCGCCCTCGAGTATGTCCCGCTGCGCGGGGTGAGGCGGGCCACGGCCCGGAGACTGACCGAATCCATCCGCAAGGCCGTCCACGTCACCCACTTCGACGAAGCGGACGCCTCGGCGCTCATCGCCCTAAGGGATAAAATGAAGGGTGAGGCCGAGGCCAAGGGAACTAAGCTGACCTACCTCCCCTTCATCATCAAGGCCCTGGTCGAGGCCCTCAAACTCCACCCCATGCTCAACGCGACGGTGGACGACGAGTCCGAAGAGATCATCGTCAAGAAGTACTATAATATCGGCATCGCCGTGGACGTCCCGGACGGGCTCATCGTTCCCGTGGTCAAGGGAGCGGACATGAAGACGGTCTTCGAGATCGCCGAAGACATTGGGAACCTGGCCAGGGCGGCCCGGGCCCGGACCCTCGACCTCGCCGACCTCAAAGGGGGGACCTTCTCCATCACCAACGTCGGGGCGATCGGCGGGGATGCGGCGACGCCCATCATCAACTATCCTGAGGTCGCTATTCTGGCGACCATGAGGATCGGCGAGCGCGTGAGGGCGGAGAACGGCGCGGTCATAGTGAAGACGACACTCCCCTTATGCCTGTCCTTCGATCACCGGGTCGTCGACGGCGCCGAAGCGGCGCGTTTCTCGAGGGATCTTGTCAAGCTGTTGGAGAACCCGGCAGCCTAATTGGGGACACGATACCCGTTTCCGAATTTCCTGAAACGACAAGAATTCCAGGGGAGAATTGGGTAATTCGGAAATTGGTATTGTGTCCCCGATTTAAAACAATCGGGTCAGTTCGTAGACCAGGGCAGAGCAAAGGGCGGCAGCGGGGATCGTCAGGACCCAGGCCCAGACGATCTTGATCGTCACCTGCCACTTGACGGCGTGGGCATTCTTGACGGTCCCGACGCCGGCCACGGCCCCTGTGATGACGTGGGTCGTAGACACCGGAACGCCCATGTGGGTGGCCATGAAGATGCTGATAGCCGAGGCCGTCTCCGCGCAGAAGCCGTCGATGGGCCGGAGCTTGACGATCTTCTGTCCCATGGTCTTGACGATGCGCCAGCCTCCCGTCATCGTACCCAGGGCGATGGCGGAGTGGGCGGACAGCACGATCCAGAGGGGGATGTGGAACGTCTTCATGTGCCCCGAGGAAAAGAGCAGGCTGGCGATGATCCCCATCGTCTTCTGGGCGTCGTTCCCTCCGTGTCCCAAACTGTAAAGGGCCGCTGACACAAGCTGCATCCGCCTGGACCAGAGGTTAATGACCCGCATCGGCTTCTTGTAAACCAGCCAGGTCGTCAGGACCATGAGCAGGTTGCCGAGGAGCAGGCCCAGGACCGGGGCCACGACGATGAAGGCCAGAACCTTGATCCAGCCGCTGACGATGACGACGCCGAAGCCCGCCTTGGCGACGGCCGCCCCGAGGTACCCCCCGATGAGCGAATGCGAAGAGCTGGAAGGCAGTCCCCAATACCAGGTCAGGATGTTCCAGGAGATGGCACCGACAAGGGCGCCGAAGATGACCAGGGGATCGACAACCGCGATGTCGATCAGGCCCGTGCCAATGGTATGGGCCACGGCCGTCCCGAACAGGAGGAAGGCGACGAAGTTGAAGAAGGCGGCCCAGATGACGGCCTGTTTGGGGCTCAGGACCCGGGTCGAGACGACCGTCGCGACCGAGTTCGCGGCATCATGCAGGCCGTTGGTGAAGTCGAAAGCCAGGGCGATGAAGATGATGAAGGCGATGAACGCCAGGTTCCAGCTGACCATCGTTAGCCGCTTTTGACGACGATGCCTTCAATGGTGTTACTGACCTTCTGGAAGACATCCATGATGTGTTCGAGCGTGTACAGGATGTCCTTCCACTTGATGACCTTGATCGGGTCGGCCTCCTCCTGGAAAAGCTTCCGGAGCCCCTTCTCATAGGCCGCGTCGCCCTTGTCCTCCAGGTTGTGGATGTCGCAGATCAGCTGCCAGATGAGATCGGTATATTTCTGCTTTTCAAAGCACTCCTTGATCAGGGCGTTAAGCTTCTCCGTCGCTTCCTTGATGAATTGGGCGAACTCGTTGACGAAGTCCTTCTTTTCGGTCATCTCGTATAGATAGATGCTGTGGATGGTGTTCTCCAGAAGGTCGACGATGTCGTCCAGCTCGTGGACCAGGCGGTAGATGTCCTCCCGGTCGAAGGGCGTTATGAAGCTCTGGTTGATGAGGTTGATCACCCGGTGGGCGATGGTGTCGGCCTTGTGCTCGATCTCCTTCGCCCTCCTCGAGTAGGACTCGAAATCCTTATAGCCCGCAGCGAAGTCCTGAAAGAGCGCCGTCATCTCCGACAGGCAGAGGGACATCTGCTGGAAGTTCTCATAAAAAGCCGGTTCTTTAGGAAGAAAAAATTTCATGTTTTTACTTTCGGGATTGTCTACTCTATATCAAACCGGGCCGGGATTCAAGTTGCGAAGCGCGAGGCGCGAGGCGCGAGCGCCCGACGATTACGGAAAAAGACGCGCGCCCCAACCCGATTCCACGGCATAGGCCATGCACTTCGAAAACAGTTCGTAGTCGAACTCGGGACAGACGAGGTCGTGTTTTTCCAGGAAGGGCCCGGACGCATCGGTCGCAAAGACGCGCGCGTCCCGCATATACGGGCCGTAAGCCTCGAGATACGTGTCGAAGAGGACCTCCAGGCCGTTACGCGCCTTCTCCTTGAAGGCTTCGGCGCGGCAGGCCTCGATCCCGCGGAGCCCGAACATTTTTTTCGCATACTCGACGATGTCCTCGATGGGCTTTATCCGGCGGTTGACGATATGGAAGATGCCGCCGTCGGGGGCCCCCGCCATGAGGACGAGGAACGCCTTCACGAAGTGATCGACCGGAATAACATTGACACCGGCCCCCTCCCTGACCTCGATCCTGATGGGCAGGTGAACGGCCCCGGCCTCCTCCAGCCTGACCCCCATCGGTCCCGCCCTCTTCCCTCCTTTCTCCCGGATGTCCTTTTCAAAAAGGTCTTTGAGGAAAAGCGCCGTCCGGACGGGGTAATAGACCGCGTTGAAAAGGAGGCTCCGGCCGGTCCGGGAGTCGCCGCAGACGATCGAGGGCCGGTAGATGCTCAGCCGGATCCCCTCCTTCCGGCACCTTTCCCAGGCCAGCCATTCCGCCGCGCATTTCGTCTCTTCATACGCGTTATGGAAGGCAGCCGGACGGACGAGAGCTTCCTGGCAGAGTCCTTCGTTCTTGCCCGCGACATAGGCCGTGCTGACCAGATGAAAAGACGCGCATCCGGACGACGCCGCAAGATCCAGGATATTGCCCAGGCTGCCGATGTTGGCCGCTTCAACCTCGGCCCTTTTCCGGCTCAAGAAGGACGTGTTCGAGGCGCCGTGGACGATCTCGTCCACCGCCCCCGCCAACCGCTCGTATCGACGGTCATCGAGACCCAGCCGGGGGCGAACGATCTCGACGTCGACGACGCTCAGTTTCTTCTTGTCCCCGGCGCTCAGACCGAGCCAGCCGAACAGCCGGTTCATCCGCTCTTCGGCCGTCACGTCCTTCGATGACCTGGCAAGAAGGATGACCTCATATCCCTCTCTCAGCAGGGTGGCGGCCAGATGGCTCCCGAGAAACCCCGTTCCGCCGGTCAGGAGGATCCGGCTCGTCCGGTCCCTTCGACGATCCGACAGTTTTTCCGGAGAGAGGCGCATGAAGGCCTGCCCAGGATTCATCTGTAGAGGAAGTTCTCCTTCCGCGAGCATCCCTGGGAGAACACGTACTTCAGGAACAACACCCCCTTGTGCTTTTCGGATAGGCCCTCCAGCCAGGGGTCGATCTCGACCATGGCCCGGCCGATCCTGGCCTTCTCCGCCTCGTCGGTATGGTCGATGTAATAATCGTATTCCAGAATGGCCCGCTTGCCAAAGTCCATCGGGGTGAGGAAGCCGTAGTCGTGCTCCAGTCCCTGGCCTTCGGCGATCCGGGCGAAGCCGGAGATGATCTCGTCGATGACACTCCCGTCATCGAGCGGGACATAGACCAGGAACGCAAACATGTGTTTATGCCTGGACATCCGGGCGCTCACGATCCGGAACATGTTCAGCCAGACCATGTCCGTCATCTCGGGCCGCGCGTAGAGCTCGGCATAAATGTCTCTCAGGTCTTCGTCCACCGACCCGGCGATGGTTTCCGGCGAGGGAGAGAGAGCGGCTTCGAGCAGGGGCCGGATCTCAGGCCTGGCCAGGACTTCGTAAGGCGGCCGCCCCCCTTCGAAGCCGCGGACGAGGTCGAGCCACTCCCGATCAAGCAGCTTGGGCAGGCCCAGCATGAGCGTCCGCAGGAGCCGGCTGTCGATCACCGTCCCGGCCATCTTATGGATGGAATCCCGCGCGAATTGATCTCCGACGACAAAGACGGCGGTGTTGATCCCAAGGACGTCGGGAAGCGCCTTCTTGAGCCGGGCGGCCAGGTTTTTGGAAGGGGAAAGGAAGTTGGCGATGTAATGGCTGCCGAGGACCGCGACGGCCAATCCGATCCGGCGCCGCCCCAGGTCCCGGGCGAAACGCACGGCCTCCCGGAAGTCCCCGAATGGAACGAGCATCCCCTCTTCGTCGTCGGTGACGGGCTGCAGCTTGACGACGGCCTCTGTGCAGATCCCGGGGGACGGCAAGACGTTCTTCTCGAAGGCGAAGACGTTTGGCGAGCTCTTGTCGTTGAGGCGGAAGATCTTTCCGCTCCGGTCCACGAATTCCATATCGATGAAGCCGTCCGCGGCCGTTCCGTATACGTTGGACCAGGTCGAGAACGTGCCGGTGCAGACGATGTTGCCGCAGACCGTGGCGGCCGGCTCGGCGGCGTTGACCCGGAAACCGCGCCCGAAAGCCTCCTTCTGCAACTCGAACGAGGTCACGCCCGGCTCCACCGACGCGCTCCAGTTCCCGGCGTCGATCTCGATCCGTTTCATCCGGTTCATGTCCAGGACGATACCGTCGGTGAAAACGAAGCCGAAGACGCTGCCGCCGTTGCCCCGGACGGCGAACGGGAGCCCGAGGGCGTTGGCCAGGGAGACCACCGCGGCGACCTCGTCACGGCTCCCGGGAAGGACCACGTAGCGGGGCATCTGCGGGCCGGCCAGGGGAAAAGGGTCATCGGAATAGGTCAAGAGGATGGCCGGGTCGTTCGTCGCCCAGCCCGGGCCGACGATGGCCCGGAGGCGCTTCAGCGGCTCGTCCTCCGCGATGTCCGCGACCTCGCCCCCTTCCGCGATAAGCGCTTCGACGTATCCCTTAAGCTCTCTCATGACCTTCATGGGACGCATCCCGGTCACGAAGTGGCACTGCAGGTCGCAGACGCCACAGAGGGTGCAGCTTTGGGCGATGTCCACGAGGGCGGGGGTGAGCCGGAGCAGGCCCTCCGAAAGGGCGTGACAAAGGTCCATCCTCCCCTGGGGAAAATAGCTGACATAGAGTTTTTCAACCCCCGCGGGGCAGAGCCCCGTCCCCAGGTAATCGATCTTGCACATCGCGTAGTGGCGGCACTGGGCAGCCATGGCCTTCGCTTCTTGGGAGATCTTCGGTTTCAATGCTCCTCCTCATTTAAAGATGTTTAGGAATACGGTGATGATCAGGGCGTTGGTGAAGTCGATGAAGAACGCCCCGACCATGGGGACGACGAGGCCGCCCACAACCGGAGCGGGGATGTTGTACCGCGCCAGCGGTTTGATGAACTTGCGCAGCCCATATCCGGCGAACAAGACGATGCCCGAAAAAGCGACCGTGTGGACCAGGTTGAGCTTGAGCACGAACGCCTCCCTGAAAATGGCCGGGGGGATTATAGCACAGAGACCCCCTCCGGGCATCGCCCCTGCGCCATGGTTCTTTACCGCACGAAAAAAAAGGCTGCCCCGGCCGGCGGACGCGTGGACGGCAGGATCTGACTTGTGATATAAGAAGGATTTCCGGCGGGCCGGCAGATCACCTGGAGGAAACAGGATGAGTCAAATGCTGTTCAGGACGAAACCGCTCGGCGAGCTCCTGGCCGAAACGACCGAGGAAGGCCACTCCCTGAAGAAGACCTTGAGGGTCTGGGACCTGATCGCCCTGGGGATCGGCTGCATCATCGGCGTGGGCATCTTCGTCCTGCCGGGCGTCGAGGCCGCCAGGCATGCCGGACCGGGCATCATCCTTTCCTTCGCGATAGCCGGCATCGCCTCCGCCTGCTCGGCCTTCTGCTACGCAGAACTGGCCGCCATGATCCCCGTCGCCGGGTCGGCATACACATACGGCTACGCGACCATGGGCGAGCTCCCGGCCTGGATCATCGGCTGGGACCTCCTCCTCGAGTACATGGTCGCGGCCTGCCTCGTCTCGATCGGCTGGTCGGCTTACTTCGTCAACCTCTTCAACAACCTGCTCCGTCCGTGGGGGGGGGGCCTGCCGGTGTCCGTGACGAACGCTCCCCTCGACTGGAGTGACCAGCTCCACCGGTTCGTTTCGACGGGGGCCGTCGTCAACGTTCCGGCCATCGCCATCGTCGCCCTCCTCTGCGTCCTCCTCGTCCGCGGGATCAAGGAAAGCTCGCGGGTCAACCTGATCATCGTCATCATCAAGATCGTCGTCATCCTCTTTTTCATCGTCCTCGCCGTCTGGCATGTCAAACCAAGCAACTGGCAGCCGTTCATGCCCTTCGGGTTCGGGGGGGTGATGATGGCCGCCCCCATCGTCTTCATCGCTTTCATCGGCTTCGACGCCGTCTCCACGGCCGCCGAGGAGGCCGTCAATCCCCAGCGAGACATTCCCATCGGCATCATGGTCTCCCTGGCCGTGGCCACGGTGCTCTACATGTCCGTTTCGGCCATCATGACCGGCGTCGTCCCCTACCAGAAGCTCGGGGTTCCCGACCCCGTGGCCCTTGTCCTCAACGAACTCCATATGCCCTGGGCGTCGATCATTGTCAGCCTCGGGGCGATCGCCGCGATCACGAGCGTTCTGCTCGTCCTCCTGGTCGGTCAGTCGCGGATCCTCTTCGCTATGTCCAGGGACGGGCTCCTGCCGCCCGTGCTCTCCAAGGTCCACAAGCGCTTCAAGACGCCTTACATGGCGACGATCTTTACGGCCCTCGTGGTCGCCGTCGGCTCGGCCCTGCTGCCCATCCGGGTCGTCGCCGAGCTCTGCGCCATCGGTACCCTCTTCGCTTTCATGATCGTCTGCTGCGGGGTCATCATTTTGCGCTTCAGCCGGAAGGACATCCGCCGGCCTTTCAAGGTCCCCCTTTTCCCCTGGCTTCCGGGCGCCGGCGCCCTCCTCTGCGCCTACCTCATGATCAACCTGCCGAAAACGGCCTGGGAACGATTCGCGATCTGGCTGGTCATTGGATTGGCGATCTTCTTCCTTTACAGCCGGAAATACAGCCGGCTGGCAAGAAAGGTCAAGGTCTAACCCCGACTTCATTGAAAAAACCGGTGAATTCGCTTATAATGACGTCGTACTTGGGTTTTTCATCGATCTCGCCGGCAAATTAACGGCACGCAACTCAGGTAAAATCACATACATTCGTTAGAAAGGTGTTGGTATCTATGAAGACAGATATCGCCAAAATGCGGAATATCGGGATCAGCGCCCATATCGATTCCGGGAAGACGACGCTGACGGAAAGGATCCTTTTTTACTGCAAGAAGATCCACAAGATCCACGAGGTCAAGGGGAAGGACGGCGTCGGCGCCACCATGGACTCGATGGACCTGGAGCGGGAACGGGGGATCACCATCACCTCCGCAACGACCAACGTCCAGTGGGGGAACCACTCCATCAACATCATCGACACGCCCGGCCACGTCGACTTCACGATCGAAGTCGAGCGCTCGCTGCGGGTGCTCGACGGCGCCGTCCTCGTCCTCTGCTCGGTAGGCGGCGTCCAATCCCAAACGATCACCGTCGACCGTCAGCTCAAACGCTACCGCGTCCCCAGGATCGCCTTCATCAACAAGCTGGACAGGACCGGCGCCAACCCCTACAAGGTCAAGGACCAGCTCGTGGAGAAGCTCGGCCACAACGCCGTCCTGATGCAGATCCCCATCGGTCTGGAAAGCGACCTCCAGGGCATCGTGGACCTGGCGGCCATGAAAGCCTATTATTTTGACGGCCCCGACGGAGAGATCATCAGGGAGGAAGAGATCCCCTCCGGCCTTCGCGAAGAGGCCGCCGGGAAGCGGGAGGAGATGCTGGATGCGGTCTCCATGTACTCCGATGATCTCATGACGGCGGTCCTCGAGGACCGGGCCACCGAAGTTCTCATCCACAAGGCCGTCCGTAAAGGCACCATCTCCCGGGAGCTGACCCCTGTCTTCATGGGGTCCGCTTACAAGAACAAGGGGATCCAGCTCCTGCTGGACGGTGTTGTCCGTTACCTCCCCGACCCGTCCGACGTCGAGAACATCGCTTTGGACCTGGAAAGCGAAGGCCGCGAGATCAAGCTCGAAGCCGATCCATCCGCCCCAACCGTCGCCCTGGCCTTCAAGCTCGAGGACGGGGCTTACGGCCAGCTGACCTACATCCGCGTTTACCAGGGGAGGATGGAAAAGGGTGACGAGCTCTACAACAACCGCTCTCGCCAAAAGTTCAAGGTCGGCCGGCTGGTCCGCATGCACGCCGACAGCATGGAGGACATCCGGGAGGCGGAGTGCGGCGACATCGTCGCTCTTTTCGGGGTCGAATGCGCCTCGGGCGACACATTTGTCACCCCGGGCCTGAACCTGACCATGACCTCCATCTATGTGCCCGAGCCGGTCATATCCCTGGCCATCAACCCGGTGGACAACACCTCCGCCGACCGCATGGCAAAAGCTCTCAACCGGTTCACCAAGGAGGACCCCACGTTCCGCAGTTACGTCGACCCGGAATCCAACGAGACCATCGTCCAGGGGATGGGAGAACTGCACCTGGACGTCTACATCGAGCGCATGAAACGGGAGTACCGGGCCGAGGTCGTGACGGGCAAGCCGCAGGTCGCCTTCCGCGAGGCCATCAGCCAGAAAGTGGATTTCGACTACACCCACAAGAAGCAGACGGGAGGCGCCGGCCAATATGCCCGCGTCAAGGGCTCCATCGAGCCGCTGGCCAAGGGCAATTATGAGTTCGTCAACGACGTCAAGGGCGGGCGCATCCCCAGAGAGTTCATCCCGGCCTGCGACAAGGGGTTCCAATCCAGCCTGAAGAAAGGGCAGCTCATCGGGTTCCCCGTCATCGGCATCCGGGTCACGATCAACGACGGCCAATACCACCCCGTCGATTCTTCGGACATCGCCTTCCAGACGGCCGCCCAGGGTGCGTTCCGGCAGGCTTACGCGAAGGCCAAGCCCCAGATCCTTGAGCCCATCATGAAGGTCTCCGTCGAGGGCCCGACGGAGTTCGCCGGCCATGTCTTCGGCAGCATCAACCAGAGACGGGGAGTGATCGTGAGCTCCGTCGAGAACGGCACGTTCTCGCGCGTCGACGCCGAGGTCCCTCTCTCCGAGATGTTCGGCTACTCGACCGTGCTCCGCTCCCTGACCCAGGGGAAGGCGGAGTTTACGATGGAGTTCATGAAATACGGGAAGGTGCCGGGCCACGTGGCCGAGGTGCTCATGGCCGAGCACCAGGAAAAACGGAAGAAAGACGCTTCGAAATAAGGGAGGAGACTCAGTCCATGGTCAACACCGAAATCATCCAAAGGAGCCCCATCCGGAACCTCGAGAAGTCCATCCACGGCGGCCTGGGCAAGGGCAACATCGGAGTGCTGGCCTCGCGTAAGGGCGTCGGCAAGACGGCCTGCCTGGTCCACATCGCCACGGACAAGCTTCTCCAGGGGAAACCCGTCATCCACGTCTCCTACGCCAGCCGGGTGGACTACATCATCACCTGGTACGAAGAGATCCTGAAGGAGCTGTCCAAAAAGAAGGGCATGAAGGCGGCCGCCGAGTTCCATGACGACATCATCAAGAACCGGGTCATCATGAACTTCAACCAGGACGGCGCCAGGACCGAGCAGGTCCTCAGGAGCCTGGAGGCCATGATCGTCCACGGCAACTTCGCCGCGGACACGATCATCGTCGACGGCTTCGATTTCGCCCAGGGCACCCCGGAGGACATCCGGAAGTTCAAGGAGTTCGCCGCCCGCCTCGGGCTCGAGGTCTGGTTCAGCGCGACTCTTAAGGGGGATGACCCTCTTTTCGACGAAAAGGGCGTCGCGTTCATACTGGGCAACTTCATGGGCGTCATCGACGTCCTCATCTCCCTGCGCCACGAGGGCGAGATCGTCAGGCTGGACCTGGTCAAAGCCCATGATAAGCCGGCTACGGGCAAGCTCCGCCTCCGGCTCGATCCGAAGACGCTCCTCATCGCCAAGGCCGTCCGGATATAGGGTCGGCCCGGGCCGTCGCCGCGGTCGTGGGCAAGGCCGCGGACATCAAGCCCCTGCTCGCTAAATTCGGGACATGGGAAGAGAAGAAGATCACCGACCCTACGGGTGGGTAAATACATGCTCCGGCCGCCGTGCGGGAATGGCCCGCAGGAAACGTGTTTGCCGGACGATAGAGATAACCCAGATCTTCGTTACTCAGAGTGACGGGCAGGGAAGTTTCTTGAACAAAGCCCGTCTAACCATTAGAATGTTGTCTTTTATTGGCGAAAGAAGAACATGAAGAGACTCACCTCCGGCGCCACGGGCGCTTTTGCCATTCTCGTGTGTTCAATCCTCCTCGCGTCCATCCTCTCCGCAGAGGAACTCACCGCCGTTCGGGTCAAGGAAGGTCCAAAGGTCGACGGGCTTCTCACCGACCCCGCCTGGCAGTCGGCTTTTGCCATCACCGGTTTCCGCATGGTCGAACCCCGGCCCGGCGAGGACCCGAGCGAAAAGACCGAAGCCCGCGTCCTCTACGACGACGCGAGCCTCTACATCGGCGTTTACTGCCACGACCGTGAACCCGCCCGGATCTCGGCCAACACCATGGCCCACGACAGCGGGAATGTCCAATCCGACATGGGCTACGGCCACGCCCCGCAGACGTCCAGCGACGACGTCGTCCGCATCCTCCTCGACCCGTTCCAGGACAAGCGCAACGCCTATATCTTTTTTGTCAACTCGCGTGGGGCCCGCGGCGAGGGTCTGGCCTACGCCGGGAGCTCCAGCCTCAACTGGGACGGCATCTGGGAGGCCGACAGCCGGCGCCTCGAGGACGGCTGGTCGACGGAGATCCGCATCCCCTTCAAGACGATCTCCTTCCGACCGGGCCTCACCGTCTGGGGCCTGAACATCGAGCGGACGATCGCCCGCAAGATGGAGGTCATCCGCCTCTCCGGCACGACGCGGGACAGCAACTTCTACAACCCGAACGAAGCGGCCGCCCTGCAGGGGATCGAGGGCATCAGGCAGGGGCTGGGCATCACCTTCCGCCCCTACGGCCTGGCCAGCACCTCCAAGGACAACCTCGTGTCGGGCGCCTACCTCGGCGAGCTCGACGGCGGATTCGACCTCTACAAAAGCTTTACGCCGAACCTCGTCGGCGTCGCCAGCTACAACATGGATTTCGCCGAGACCGAGGTGGACGAGCGCCGCATCAACCTGACCCGGTTCCCGCTCTTTTTCCCGGAGAAGAGGATGTTCTTCCTGGAGGGGTCCGAGGTTTTCAGCTTCAGCTCGAGCGTCAGCTTCATGCCCTTCTTCAGCCGGAGGATCGGGCTCTTCGAGGGGGCCCAGATCCCCGTCCGCTTCGGCGCCAAGCTCTACGGCAAAGTCGGCAACACGAACCTGGCCGTCCTCGACGTCCAGACCGGCGCCTACGGCGACCTCGGCGGCCGCAACCTGCTCGCTGCCCGGATGACCCAGAACATCTTCGCCCAGAGCAAGGTCGGCTGGATATTCACCAACGGCAGTCCGACGGGCGAGCGGAACTCGCTCGCGGGCGTCGACTTCAACTACTCCTCGTCGAAGTTTTTGGAGGACAAGAACATCATGCTGGCCGCGTGGGGGGCCTACAACTGGAACGAACAGGAGGAGGGGCGTCACCACGGCTTCGGCTTCCGGGCCGACTATCCGAACGACCTCTGGAACGTCCAGACGACCTATGCCTACTACGGCGAGGCCCTCGACCCCGGCTTGGGATACATGATGCGGCAGGGCATCCAGACCGCTTTCGCCCGGGTCGCCTTCCAGCCCCGGCCGACCGGGGGGTTCTTCGGACGGTTCGTCCGTCAGTTTTTCTTCGATGCGAGCGCCGATTACTACTGGGACCTTTCGGGGAACCTGGAGACGAGCCGGATCAACGCTTCGCCGCTAAGCTTCAGGACCCAAAGCGGCGAGAGGTTCGGCTTCAGCGTCGTCGCCAACCGAGACGTCCTGCCCTACGATTTCGAAGTCGCCGAAGGCGTCGTCCTGCCTGCGGGGCGCTATGATTTCACGAGCTTTCGGCTCGATGCGAGCACGGCCAACCACCGGCCCGTGGTCGTCGACGCGGGCTACAATTTCGGGCAGTTCTATTCGGGCCATTACGACGACGTCAACCTGGGCCTAACGTTGAAGTTCAAGGGCTACGCGACCCTGGCTCTCGACGCCAACATCGTTCGCGGCCGCCTGCCCGAAAGCCGCTTCAGCGAGAACGTCTATCAGATCAAGGCCGATATCTTCCTCTCGCCCGACCTCGGCCTGATGAATTACGTCCAGTTCGACGACATCTCCAACACCCTGGGCTGGAGCGCCCGGGTGCGCTGGCAGATCTCGCCCGGCAACGAGATCTTCCTGGTCTACAACAAAAACTGGGAGCGCCGCTGGGATCCGGCCGGCCGGTTCGCCCCGCTCGGGGACCGGGGCGTCATCAAGATCTCGCTTTCGATCAGGCCCTAACTGCGATAGGCCCGGGGCCGTCCTTATTTTTCCGGACGCATCAGGCGGACCGCCTCGATCTTGGCCGTGCGCTTCCCGGGGAGCGGCTGAAACTATTTTGCGCCTAATTCTGAATAATGGTGCATAAAAGGAAAACGCAATTCATGTGTCGCCTGTTCGAGTCAGGCCAGGGGCATTCTCCTCCTGCCCGGCACGATTGACTTCCCGCCTGTTGCTTGCTATTCTTAGGCCAGCAAAGAAAAGGGAGCCTCAGTGGCCAACAAGTGCCCGACCTGCCATTCTGACAATCCTGAAACTGTGAAATTCTGCGGGGAGTGCGGGACACAGCTCCCTTCGCCCCACGACCTTCCTTCGGCCATGACGGAAACCTTTCAAACGCCTATCCGTGAGCTTACCACGGGCTCCACCTTCGCCGCTCGCTATCAGATCATCGAGGAGCTCGGAAAGGGCGGCATGGGGCGCGTTTATAAAGCCTTCGATACCAAGATCAAAGAGAAAGTCGCCCTGAAACTCATCAAGCCGGAGGTGGCCTCGGATAAAGAGACGATCGAGCGGTTCAGCAATGAGATTCGCCTGGCCCGCAGAATCGGCCACCGGAATGTCTGCAAGATGTTCGATATCGGCGAAGCAGAAGGGGCCCACTTTATTACGATGGAATACGTCCATGGCGAAGACCTGAAGAGCATGATCCACATGTCCGGGAGCCTGAGTCTGGGCATGCTGTTGAGCGTCGGGAAGCAGGTATGTGACGGGCTGGCCGAAGCCCATAGCCTAGGCGTCGTCCACCGGGACCTGAAACCCCAGAACATCATGATCGATAAGAACGGGAACGCCAAGATCATGGATTTTGGAATCGCCCGGTCGGTCAAAGATAAGGGTATCACGGGTGCTGGGGTGATGATCGGAACTCCCGAGTATATGAGTCCGGAACAAGCCGAAGCCAAAGAGGTTGACCATTGTTCCGATATCTATTCCCTGGGAATCATTCTTTATGAGATGGCGACAAGCCACGTCCCTTTCACAGGGGAGACGGCCCTCAGCATCGCAATGAAGCACAAGGGGGAAGTCCCCAAAAATCCAAAACAACTCAACCCTCATATCCCCGACGACTTGAGCGGGGTCATCCTGAAATGCCTGGAAAAAGATAAATCGAAGCGATATCAGAGCGCCTCAGACGTCCATTCCGAGCTTGAGAAGATCGAAAAGGGCATCCCCACGACCGAGCGCGTCGTTCCTGAGATAAAGCCGATCACCTCGCGGGAGATCACTCTAAAGTTCAGAGTGAAAAAGCTGCTTTTCCCAACCTTAGCTGTTATTGCCCTCGTCATAGCGGCCCTCGTCATCTGGAGAGTCGTGCTCAAGAAGCCGCTCAGCCATCTTCCCGGCGAGAAGCGCTCCATTGCCGTCATCAGCTTTGAGAACCAGACCGGCGACAAGGCTTACGACAATCTGAGCAAGGTCATTCAGAATCTCCTGATCACGAACCTCGAGCAATCCGGCTATTTCTATGTCGCCACCTGGGAAAGGCTTCGGGATCTCCTCAAGCAGATGGGCCAGGCCGACGTCGAGTTCATTTCTCCCGACCTCGGCTTTGAGCTGTGCAAGTCGGATAGCGTCAAGGCGATCGTGCTCGGGAGCTTCGCCAAAGCGGGCAACGTCTTTGTCACCAATGTCCAGGTTCTGGATGTCGGGACGAAGAATTTGCTCGGAACGGCGAGCTCGAAAGGGGAAGGGCCGGACAGTCTCCTCAATACGCAGATCGACGACCTGAGCCGGCAGATCGCTAAAAGCATCGGGCTTTCCGAGCGTAGAATAGAAGCTGCCAAGATGCAGATTCGCGATGTGACGACCAGCTCAACCGAGGCATACAATTATTATTTAAAAGGAGGGGAGGAGCAGAGCAATAATGATTGGGATGGGGCCATTCGATCATTTGAGAAAGCCGTCGAACTCGACCCGACCTTTGCTTCGGCCTATTTTTATCTGAGTAGAGCGTATCTTTTCCAGAATAATCCCCGAGAGGCGGACGAAGTCCTTAAGAAGGCCTGGAATCTTTCCAAAAAGGCGTCGGAAAGAGAGAGGCTCTTGACCGAAGCCGAGTACGCCAATCAAATTGAAAAAGATCCCGAGAAATATCTCCGGATCCTCAAGGAAGCGGCGGATAAGTATCCTAAAGACAAAGAAGTCCACTTCTATATCGGAAGTTATTATTTGGAAAGGTCCCTGTCCGAACAGTCCGTAGAGGAGTTCGGCAGAGTCTTGAGCCTCGATCCCAACCATGATGGCGCCCTCAATAATATGGGCTATGCCCATATGCAATTACAGAATTTTGATAAGGCCGTTGAATACCTCACGCGATTGGCATCTCTCTTGCCCCGAAACCCTAATCCGCTTGATTCTTTGGCCGAAGCGTATTTCATGATGGGCAACCTTGACCTGGCCATAGAAAATTATAGGAAGGCGCTAACGATCAAGCCCGATTTCTATTCGTCAATGGATCCTCTGGCCTACGTCTTTGCGTTGAAAGAAGACTATTCTGAAGCCTTGAAATGGCTTGATAAACAGATTGAGCTTGCCCCATCAGGAATCAAACTCCTGGGCTACTTGCGGAAAGGTTTCTATGAGGCGTGGCTTGGCAGCCTGGAAAAGTCCCTAAGCTCTCTTGGGAGAGCGGAAGATCTGGCAGACGCCATGGGAAACAGGCTATGGAAGGCTTCTGTCAACCGGCTCAAATCTTGGATCTATTATGACCGGCACGATCTTGAACTCAGCCGGAAATACAATGATTCCTGGCTGAGTATTTACAAAGAAGAGTATCCAGGAGACAAGGTCTACCATGAGGCCGGGTTTAGAATCGCTCTCGGATTGATTGAACTGGAAGAAGGAAAGTTAGAATTGGCGAAGAGCAGGGCAATAGAAATAGAATCTGTTTTGTCCGGATTGGGTTCAGGGCAGCATGAAGAGATGAAATTCCTGCATGATCTCCTGAGTTCGGAAGTCTCTCTCGCGGAGGGCTCTTCAAAGAAAGCGATCGACATATTCGGGAAAACATCGGCTTTCGTGAAACCGCTCTTCTATCCCTACAAAGCGGAAAACATATTTTATAACCTGCCCTTTCTTAAAGATGTTACGGCCAGGGCTTATGAAAAGATGGGGGATTTGGACAAAGCCATCGCCGAATATGAACGGCTGATCACCTTTGACCCCAAGAATCCCTCGCGCCTTCTCATCCATCCCAAGTATCATTACCGGCTGGCGAAGCTGTATGAGCAGAAGGGCTTGAAGGCGAAAGCGGTGGAGCAGTACAAGCGCTTCCTTGACCTCTGGAAGGACGCCGACGCCGGCTTGCCCGAAGTTGAGGATGCTAAGCGGAAGCTGGCCGGTCTTTAGACCTGCTTTTCCCGGACCGGCCGAGGGAGAAGATTTTCCGACTGACCTGCCACTGCACGAACCAAACCCTCCCCACCAATCTGCGCCTTTGTTGGAGCGCCGTCAGTCCTTGCCGAACGTCCAAATCGCCGTGCACCCTTCTATAGAGAGACGGACGTCCGGTCCGAACTTGTATTCGGCTCTCGGCTAGGCATCTCTCGTCAGCGTACAAACGACCTTCCGAATCCGGTAGGCGGGGTTTGGCTGAGGCCTTTCATTTTGAACCATCCCGGCGAGGACCATAGAGGCGAGTCCAAAAAAAATATTGTCTTCACGACAATGATCTTTCCCATGCATCCTCCCAACAAAAAGGGTCGAATGTTCGGGAGAAAAAGATCTCCCACATTTATTTGTCGTGCCGAAATATATTGCCGTCCTTCATGACGAACACGACGTTCTGAAGCGCCGTGATGTCCTGCAAGGGATCACCCTGCACCGCAACGATATCGGCTAACATCCCGGGAGCCAGGTGACCGATCTCAGCAGATTGGCCGAGCAATTCAGCAGCGATAGAGGTTCCTGCTTTTATGGCATCCATCGGACTAAAACCTGCTTTCTTGACCAAGAGCTCAAACTCCTTGGCTTCGTTCACAGACCAAGGAAAGGACCCGGCATCCGTGCCTAGGGCGATCTTCAATCCCTTTTTATAGGCTTTATTGAGTGCCTTATATTCTATTTCCAGCAACTGCTTGAGAAGCGGGGACGGCCTATGTTCAAGACCGTTTTCGAAAACTGACAATGTCGGGCACCAATAGACTCCCTGTATCTTCGCTTGATCGATAAGGGTATCATCAAATCCGCTCCCATGTTCGATGCTATCCACACCGACTTCTAAAGCGGCTTTTATTCCGTTCCGGCTGATGGCATGAGCAGCCACTTTACGGT